>Ga0123357_10000281_pt1 | contig 48596 bp, 48 predicted proteins | sample TergutEmb28metaG_FD_89873 | JGI IMG/M metagenome (GOLD analysis project Ga0123357, IMG submission 89873) | Embiratermes neotenicus P4 segment gut microbial communities from Petit-Saut dam, French Guiana - Emb289 P4 | ecosystem: Host-associated > Arthropoda: Insects > Digestive system > Gut ...
GCGCCTACGGCATAATTCGTATTGATCGTCCTGTAGGGATCGGGTAGCTGGGATGCGCTCTGATAGGAAGCCGTATCTAAAATATGTTCATCAATGCCGAGATACAATGTTTTTCCACCTGCGGAATTGAAGGAATAACCGGGGTGCAGTTGTATGTAATCGCGGGCAATATAAGTTTTTGAGTCATAATCCGGTTGATAAAGATCGTAGTTCTTTTGTCCGGAAACGGTTGCGATGCCGGTAAGTAATAAAACAAAAGACGCAATAAAGGTTTTCATAAATTTTACTTATTTTCTAACTTTTCAATCCGTGCATTCAATTTGTCTATCATCTCCTGTTGCTGAATCGTATAGAGCGTTAGTTCTTCAATCTTTTGAAGCAATTTCGTCTGTATGTCGCCCAAGTTCACGCCGTTTTCTTTTACTTCCTGTTCGGAAGGGAGGTCGGGCAATCGCTTGTTGACTTTTATATACTCCTTTACTTCCCATAAAGGTTTGAGGAGGTAATTGTCTTTGAAAACGAAATCGGCCCAGTTGCTGGCAACTTGAACATCTTTTGCGTAGAGGGTTCCAAATACTTCCATTCCTAAATAGGATAGTTTACATATTTCACGCCCATCATAAACGCTAAATGTTATCCAGCCTCCTAAATGACTCCCTCCTCTATAAAAGTTTATAGCGCTATTAATATAATCATCGAAATATCGGTGTTCAATGGAAAACATTTTACAATATTGCGGTTGGGAATTATATGCTTTTATTGCCAACGTTCCTTCCGCCAAACGAAAAACTGCTTTAGTACTGTTTGGTGTTGTACTTTGTAAATCCAACGGATATTGGGGAAAGGCTCCTCCGATGCCTACGTTGCCCGCTGAATAAAAAATATCAGAACCGTTGCCTTGCCAGTAATTTGTCTGTGCATTACTCGTAATTGAAAAAATGATAAATAATAAAACAAATGTTTTTATAGTTTTCATAAAATAATATAATTAAATTGTTAATAATTAATACGCTATACTCAATTTTATTTCTTGACTATTTTCCATGTAAAAGCGCTGTTTTCCAACCGGATATTCAGAATATACATTCCTGCACTTTTATGACTTAAGTTGAAATCCAGCTTGTCATGCAAATTGTGTGAATGAATGTTTCTCTTTTCAACAATCCGTCCGTTTGAGTCATACAAACAGGCTTCCCCTTTCATGTCGTGTGGCAGATTGTTGATTTCCACCGTAAAATGCCCTTGTGTTGGATTGGGGTAGATTAAAAAATCACTTTCCGTAATTATGTCAGGAAGCGCTGTTTGTGTTTTTTCCTCTTCCGGAACTTGTGGTTGTGGCGCCTGCGGCGCTTTTGCAGGAGCGACTGTTCTCGCCGTGCAGTTGCCTGCCGCATCATAAGTATAACTCACCGTTTGTGACAAAACAGGTATTGTCGAAAATAAGATAAGAATAGTAATAAATGCTTTCATGTTCAAATAAAAATAATAAATGAATATTTTAATTAATTTTTGATTTTTTTCACAAATAATATCACAATAAATACTCTCATAAAAACCTCATTCCTGTAAGAAATTCCGCTTTTATAATGCAAAGTTATCTTCCTTCCGTCCACTATCCTTGGATTAAAGGATTTTTTTTGAAAAATTTTTTAACTCTTTTTTCCAAAAATTAGTTTCGGTTAGTTCAAAATCACTATCATAATAGAATGTATTCTGTTTTCGACTGTATTTGATGATTGCTCCATAATCTTCCAACTCTTCTTTTATATTATAAAGCTGGCTACGGCTTATATGAAATTTTTTTGCAAATTCAATAGGGGTACCGGTTTTTCTCTGTTTAATAAGCTGATGCACATCAACTAAACGAGCGATTCTTTCAAAAGGGTTCATGAATCATAAATAAATGGCTTTCAGTCCCTAAAACCATTTTTAAAATTATAAAGCGTGGGACTGTAACTGTATTCTGTTTCTGAGGTCTTAGGATACCCACGTAACAAATAAGTAAACCCACGCCGTCAGGCGTGAGCGCCCAATTACTTACTCTTGTTACGTTTTGAAATTTCCTAAGTTTCAGAAACAAAGAACTAAGCTAACGCTCTTTTAATATGTCTTAATTATACAAATGTTCACTTCATTATAATTCTCTTTTTTAGTTATTGTCGAACTTAAATAAGCCAATTCATAACTTGTTTGATTACAAAATTATTAAAAACTTTTATTTTTCCAAAAAAACTTTTATTTTTTCTACTGATAAATCAAAGAAAACAGCCGTTTTTCGTCATAGATTTCATTGGCTGTTTCCAACAACCCCTCTGCCGTAAGCGCCTCAATTTTTTGATACGTTTGCGGCAGGGAATCATACCGGTTGAAATGCAGGAAATTCTTTCCCAATCGCAGTGCAACGCTTTCTTTGTTCTCATTTGAAATTCCCAATTGTCCTTTCCACTGTTTAACGGCTGCCGACAGTTGCGAACCCGACAATTGCTTGTCACGCAGAGATTTCAATTCTTTTCGTATCAAATGTAAACATTGATCCTTTGATTCAGGGTCGCAGCCGAAATAAACGGTAAATATTCCGGTATCGGTGTATGAAACGACTTCAGCATCCACCGAATAAACCAAACCGTATTTTTCGCGCAGACTCACGTTGAGCCGGCTATTCATTCCGGGTCCTCCCAAAATATTGGTTAACAGTAACAATCCCATTCTCTTGTCTTCCGAAAGACCATAAGCTTTCCCCCCGATGACGACATGAGTTTGATGCAGGTTTTTATTTTTCAGGATTGTTTCGGAAGAAATGGATTCCTGACAACGGCGAGATGCGCGGCTTGGAACAGATTGAAAATTCATCGATAAATATTTCTCAGCATACCGGCAAATTTTCGGGAAAGGCGTTTTCCCGTATGAAAAGAAAATCATATTTTCCGGGTGATAAAAACGCTTCACAAAATCACGGCAGGAAGCGGACGTAAAACGCTGAAGGCTTTCGACGTCTCCCAATATGGCATGCCCCAAGTCGCTCCCTGCAAAAACGATGTTCTCAAATTCATCAAAAATAAGCTCGGACGGCGAATCTTCATACGAATGAATCTCATCAATCACCACTTCCCGCTCTTTTTCAATTTCGGCTTCCGGAAATTTGGAATGATAAATCAAATCGGAAAGCAGCTCAACCGCACGTTCGGTATCTTCCTGTAAACAAATCGTATATAAAAATGTTTCTTCTTTGGTTGTATAGGCGTTTAATTCGCCGCCAACGGCTTCCATTCGGTTTAGGATATGCCTGACTTTCCTTTTTTCTGTTCCCTTGAATAGCGTATGCTCAACAAAATGCGCCAATCCGTATTGCCCCAATTGCTCGTCGCGCGTTCCGGCATGAACGGCAATTCCACAATAAGAAACCGGAGAATCGGAAGGCAGATGAATGATTCGAAGCCCATTGGCTAAAACAAGTGAAGAATATTGCATAATTTATCGTATTTTTTAGCGTACAAAAATAGAAATAAATATCTTTGCACCAAATAAACAGCGACAATGATTCCTATTTTGAAAGAAATTATAGAAAAAGAGATAGAAGCGATCCGGCAGATTCCGCTTTCGGACGCTTACGAACAGGCGATTGACTTGATTCTTCTGCAAGTGCATCGGAAAAAAGGGAAATTAGTTTGCAGCGGAATGGGAAAAGCCGGACAGGTGGCGTCCAATATCGCGACTACGTTTAGTTCGACGGGAACGCCTGCTTGCTTTCTTCACCCCAGCGATGCGCAGCACGGCGATTTGGGCATTCTGCGTGAGAACGATTTAATGCTGTTGATTTCCAATTCGGGAAAAACGCGGGAAATTATCGAATTAGTCGGCTTAGCCCGCCAATTGATTCCCGATATTCAATTTATTGTCATCACAAGCAATGAAGATAGCGAGTTGGCTAAAAGCGCCGATATTTGTCTGCTGACCGGAAATCCTCCGGAAGTTTGTGCTTTGGGATTGACTCCGACCACTTCGACCACCGTCATGACAGTTATCGGTGATTTATTGGTTGTAGAAACCATGAAGCGCATCGGTTTTACGGCTGCTGATTACGCTAAACGACATCACGGCGGTTACTTGGGCGCTGTTTCGAGAAAGCAGTCGCAACAGCGGTGATTTGCTGTCGAGGAAAACTAATCTTTACAGACCGTTATTTTTGTAACATTTGTTACAATTCTTAACCAAAAAAAACATATCTTTGCAGGAATTTTTCATGGTTTACGGAGTTTTTTATGAAGTCTTGGATTTTATTATCAAGTGTCATTTTTATCACTTTGAATGTTTTTGCAGATAATGAGGAAAAAAAGGACACCCTTTCTCACCGGTCGGTTGAATTGAATGAAGTTGTCGTTCAGTCTTTTAAACAGAGTGGAAATACAAATGTACTTCCGATTGCCGCTTCAACAATAACCAAAATAGATATGCAAAACCGAAATGTTTCGGACATAAAAGATATCAGTTCTTTTGTTCCGAATCTGTTTGCGCCTGACTACGGTGCGAAACTTACGTCGCCGGTTTATATTCGGGGAATCGGTTCAAAGATAAATGCGCCTTCAGTCGGTTTGTATGTCGATGGCGTTCCGTATTTTGAAAAATCAGCGTTCGACTTCGACATGAACGAAATCGAATCCATTGAAGTCTTGCGAGGTCCGCAAGGTACTCTGTATGGTCGCAATACGATGGGGGGACTTATCAATGTATTTACCAAATCGCCCTTGCAATATCAGGGAACATTTATTTCCGCTTCGGGAGGTAATTACGCTAATTTGAACGCCACATTGGGACAGTATGGGAAATTGAACGACCAATTCGGATATGCCGTATCAGGCAATTATAATCATAGCAACGGTTATTTCATCAATCAATATAGCGGTAAAAAAGCCGACGGAATAAATTCCGGCAGCGTTCGCATTCGCTTGGATTGGAAAATCCGGCCTGACCTGTCGTTAAGATTAACACAAAGTGTGGATTACTCCAATCAGGGCGGTTATCCTTATGCGCCGGTCGATCCTGTAACTGACAAAATCGGCGATGTGAATTACAATGAATACAGTTCTTACATACGAACCATGTCTTCTACCGGACTTTCGCTGACTTATAAGGCGCGGCAATTCAGCTTAAACAGCCAGACTTCATATCAGTATCTATCTGATAAGCAAAGTATTGATCAGGATTTTACGCCTCAATCCGTTTATTTTGTAATCCAAAAACAAAAGCAATCCACTATTTCCGAAGAGATAAATATCAAGTCGGCTACATCGCACCGGTATCAATGGCTATTCGGTGCATTTGCGTTTAATGAACAGATAAATAATGATGTAGTGATGAATTACAAACAACAGAATTATTCCACGCAAAAATTATACGATATGCCTACTAAGGGTATTTCCGCCTATCATCAATCGACTTTTAATAATTTATTGATCGACAGGCTTTCATTAACTTTGGGCATACGGTATGATTACGAAAAGGCGGCGAATAATTATATTGCTTACAAGGATTCGCAGGACGGACGGCAATCTTTAGGCGGCGATTCTCTCAGCAGGCTTAATTTCAGTCAGTTTACTCACAAATTCACGCTGCAATATACGCTCCCTTCTTATCAGATGTTTTATGCTTCGATAACAAAAGGTTATAAAACAGGCGGCTTCAACACTTCGTTTGAGCGAGACGAAGACCGCGCTTTCAAACCGGAATATAGCTGGAATTACGAAATCGGGGCAAAAGGCAGGTTTTGGGAAAACCGTATTCGCGCAGAACTCTGTTTTTTCTTTATTGATTGGAGAAATCAACAAATCTATCAAGCGCTTCCCAGCGGAAGAGGGCAGATGCTGAAAAATGCCGGACATTCCCGGAGCAAAGGAATTGAATTGAGTTTGCTGGGAGATCTTTGGAAAAACTTCAGTTTGCAGGCAAATTGGGGACTTACTCATGCTACTTTTTTGGATTATGTACAAAGCGCGACGGTCAACTATACGGGAAATTATATTCCGTTTGTTCCGGCTCAAACGCTTGGTTTGGCTGCTAATTACCTGATTCCGATTCAATCAAAATTTATGGATAACTTATCAATCAATCTCCAATATACAGGCGTCGATAAATTTTACTGGGCGGAAGATAACAGGCTCAATCAACCCTATTATGGATTGTTGAATGGAAAAATATCTGCTACTAAGGGAAATACAACAGTTTCACTTTGGGCGAAAAATATAACAAATACGGAATATACCGCTTATTCTTTTGCAATGAATGCTCAGCAATTTGCGCAAAAAGGCAAGCCGGTTGCAGCGGGAATTAGCGTTAATTTATTAATCAAATAATCATTCAAGGTGAACAACAAAAATAATTTCTTTACTTTCTTTTGCTTATATATCGCGCAACAAATTCCGATGAGTTTTTTTGCCACAGTTATTCCTGTTATCATGCGTCAGGAAAAGTTTTCGCTATCCACGATTGGCTTTACGGTAGCTTTGATTAAAGTCCCGTGGATTTTGAAATTTCTCTGGTCGCCGGTAGTTGACCGGTTCAATGTAACCGTTAAAGACTATAAACGTTGGATTTTTGTATCGGAATTGGTATTTGCGGTTTTTATTTTCGCAGTCGCTTTTTTTAATTTGTTTACAAGTTTTTATATTATTCTCGTATTGATTATGATATCTTTTTTTGCTTCGGCTACGCAGGATATTGCTACCGACGCATTAGCTACCCAATCGTTCGACAGAAAGAATAAAAGCATGATAAACGGCATACAGTCGATGGGAAATTTTGGCGGAGCAATGATTGGAGGCGGCTTATTGCTGTGGATTTACGAAAAAAGCGGTTGGAGTAATATAACTCCTTTTCTCGCATTGTTTGTAATTATTGCGCTGTTACCCCTGTTTTTCAATCGCGGAATAACCGTAAACAGAAACCATTCCGAAGTTAAACAGGTGAATATGAAGGATATATTACTTTTCTTTACTCAACCGGGTATCGGTAAACAAATCGGGTTTCTTGCGCTTTATTATATCTCAATGATAGGTACATTAGCAATGATGCGTCCGTATTTAGTTGATTTGGGATATAATATGAAACAAATAGGAACAATGAGCGGACTTTTTGGAACGGCAACCGGATTAGTCGCTTCTTTTGTCGGCGGATTGATAATTCGTAAAATCGGACGGCATCATTCACGTATTTTGTTCGCTATCCTTATTTTATTCACTACGTTTTATTTCTTTTTAGTTTCTACAAATCCCCACCCCGAAATCCAACTTTTATATGTCGGAATAGTTCTATTATGGGGAAGTTATGGTATGGCAGCCGTCATTGTTTATACCCTTGCAATGGATTGTGCGCGAAAAGGAAGAGAAGGTACCGATTTTACGGTTCAAACAGTCATAGCGCAACTGAGTGGAATCGTTATCGTTATGATAAGCGGTAAAATCGCCACTCACAGCGGCTACACCAATTTGTTCCTTTTTGAATTTGGATTAGCCTGTTTGTCATTGATTTATATTTTGATTGCTTTTAGAAAAAAAGAGATAAATGATTGATTCGGCATTACTTCAAAAATACAACGTGCCGGCGCCGCGATACACGAGTTATCCTCCGGCGAATTATTTTTCCGAATCGTTTACAGCGAAAGATTACGAGCAGGCATTGATACAATCCGATACAACTCAGCCGGAACATCTTTCGTTTTATATTCATATTCCCTATTGCCGTCAGCTTTGCCATTACTGCGGCTGCAATTCGTTCGCCATGACAACGGAAGTGCAAATGAACCGGTATATTTCCGCAGTTCATAAGGAAATAGATACTGTTGTCCGGCAGTTGAATCCCAAACGGCGCATCGCACAGATACACTATGGCGGAGGAAGTCCGACCATTCTTCCGGTGAACATATTGAAAGAATTTAACGACAGGCTGTTATCCTCTTTTTCCTGCATTGAGAAACCCGAAATCGCCATTGAATGTCACCCTGGATTTTTGGACGAAAAAGACTGGCTGTTGTTGTCGGAAGCGGGATTCAACCGTTTCAGCATAGGCATTCAGGATTTCAATGAAAAAGTATTGAATGCCGTAAACCGCCGTCCGTCTTTATTGCCGGTAGAAAATATTTTCCGGTTGCTAAGAGAGAAAAATTGCGATATTAATCTTGACTTTATTTATGGATTGCCTTTTCAAACGGAAGAAAGTTTTGCCGAGACCATCAGGCAAGCGATTGAGTTACAGCCCGACCGGTTAGTGACATTTTCCTATGCGCACGTTCCATGGGTAAACAATCGGCAAACGTTGCTGGAAAATTTCGGTCTTCCGTCAGGCGAAGAAAAAAGCCGAATGTACATCAGCGCTAAAAATTTAATGATTGAAGCCGGTTATCAACCCATTGGTTTAGATCATTTTGTGAAAAAGACTGACGAATTGTTTACGGCTTTGCAGAACGGACAATTGCACCGCAACTTTCAGGGTTATTGCACGCGGCGGACAACCGGTCAGGTGTATGCTTTCGGCGTGACCGCAATCAGCCAGCTTTCGATGGCATACGCCCAAAACAGCAAGGATATCGAAGATTATATTGCACGCACGGAGAACGGTTTAGCTACAGTCAAAGGTTATCGTTTGAATAAAGAAGAACAAATCACCCGCGAGGTAATTGAAACATGGATGTGCAACTACAGCCTCGACTGGCGAGAGTTGTCGGAACGTCTTTCGCTTCCGGTCGAAAAAATCAAGGAAGCAACCGCTTATAATCCCCAACTGTTTTCTACTTTTGCAGCGGACGGAATTATTACTATGAACGAAAATCAGATCCGCGCTACGGAAGAAGGGACGCTCTTTGTCCGCAATGTGGCAGCGGCGTTAGACCGGTTGATGATTCATTCTGACAAGGCGTTTTCGAAGCCGTTATAGGCGGTTAATCCTATATGCAACAAATAAAACAACTATTAAAAACGGAAGTATTATTTAAGGATTAACCCCACCGCAAGCATCACCCCAAAAATCAAAACATTGCGCGCCGATTTTTCCAACGTCCGAATCAGCGCTTTCCCTTGATAAATGGAAACCATTTCTTTCCATGTCAGTATATGGAAAACTAAATAAACAAGCGGAAGCAGCGCTGCCCAAACGCTTTTTTCCAACCAGAAATATTGACAGCCAACGACAGCGACGATTCCATTGAGTAAATAAAACCAACTGCCGAATTTTTCTCCGAATAAAACAATGGACGTTTTTTTACCGGACTTTGCATCTGAAAACCGGTCGCGGTAGTTGTTGGCTACCAGAATATTAATAATTACCAAACCGGCGCCCATTCCGCAAAGCGTGGCAGGAAGGTTCCACTGCAAAGTTTGTACATAATAAGTGAAACCTACCGGAATGATGCCGAAAAAAACGAATACGCAGACATCTCCCCAGCCATGATAAGCCAAAGGATAAGGTCCTCCGGAATAAGCAAAAGCAAAGACGGCTATCGGCAATCCCACAAAAATTAATTTCAATCCGCCGTAATGCAAAAGCAATAATCCGAGCGCCAAATTCAGCGCAAGTAGTGCAACCGTTACGCTCAGCATCACTTTCGGAGCAATCCAGCCTTCGGAAACCGTTCGCTTGGGACCCAAACGCTCTTCATTATCAATTCCTTTTTTATAGTCGAAATAATCATTGGCGAAATTAGAAATGATTTGAGCTATCAGGGCAAACAAGAGGCAAATAAGCGCAGGCTTCCATTGAAAACTTTTATCATGATGCGCCAAAGCGCAAGCAATGACGACCGGCGTTGCCGACGCCGCCAACGTTTTGGGACGTGTAGCTAAAAGCCATGCTTGAGGGGAATTTTTCTTAATCATATTGCCGGAATGTTACATTTTAAGTAAATAATGCGCAAAGATAAAAAATCTATTCTAAATTTGCAGTATAATAAATTCTGACTGATGACTTACAAAGCGGAAAAAATAGTGCCTTACGAATCGAACGACGCGCCTAAAAGCGTTCAGATTGAGCGTATGTTTGATGAAATTGCCGGACAGTACGATTTTCTGAACCATACGCTTTCAATGGGTATTGATAAATCATGGCGCAGAAAAGGAATTCTGTCCCTGAAAGCGTATAATCCACAAAGAATATTGGATATTGCGACCGGAACAGGCGATTTGGCTTTGGACGCCTACCGTTTATTGAAACCGGAGAAAATCACATGCATAGATATTTCCGAAAAGATGATGGCAATTGGCAGGGAAAAAGTTGCAAAAGCCGGATTGTCGGAAGTTATCAATTTTGAATGGCAGAATTGTGCTTGCTTGCAGTTGGATTCGGATATTTTCGATGCGGCAATTGTCGCTTTCGGCATTCGTAATTTTGAAGACTTGGACAAAGGATTGCAAGAAATTCACCGCGTCTTGCGTCCGGAAGGTCGGTTGATGATTCTCGAACTTTCTTCTCCCGAACATTTTTCGATGAAACAACTCTATCAACTGTATTCGAGCCTGATACCGAAAGTTGGTCAGTGGATTTCCCGAAGTAAGGCTGCCTACAAATATTTGCCGAAATCTATTTCAGCATTTCCGCAAAATGCAGAGATGGCTGCTATCCTGAGAAATAATGGCTTTTCTGATGTTTCTTACAGGAAATTGACGGGTGGGATTTGTACAATGTATCTTGCAGGGAAATAGTCAAATCTTACGGTTGAAACTGCCTGTCGAAAAACGGATTTTTAGAAGACGCCGAAATCAGAATAGCGATAATCGTATCACAACCGTCGAGCCAGTTCAGCGCTTTTGCCGCATAACCTACGGAAAACATGACGCGGGTGTCGAGGCGCATGTCGGCTGCCATAGCGCAAGCCGAACCAATGGCTATTCCAACATCAACGGAGTTGATTGCACAAGGAGTTGCGTCCGGCTTATCGCTGCAAGTAGGAAATCCGCAGTAAGTACAATCCAACGCTTGTTTTTGCCGGCGAGTACCAATCAAGAGTACTGCTTCGGCTTTTAAAACATTATCGGCGTCCCGAAAAAAGAATTTCCGCCCATTTTGCACGCTAAATTCCCGCGTTTTGTCCGATAGCGTTTGAAGGTCGCTTCCTTCTATCGTTATAATTTCAAGAATATCTATTCCTTTACCTTTAGGAGCTGTCCGGGCAGCAGTCATCATTTTTCCGACAGCGTCCATTACACGTTGATGACGGGTTTCTCTTTCATTCTGTATCATATAGTTAATTTTAGAATCCTTTTCCAAATTGATGGGCAAAATTACAAATTATAATTGAAAGTTTGTATCTATCAAAGAAAAGTTGTATATTCGCAGAAATATTAACAATCTGTTTCCTTATGTTAAATTCGTTATTGGTAAGAAATTACAGAAATTTAAAAGAGCTACAAATTAATTCGATCAACCAAATCAATTTGATTACAGGGAAAAACAATACCGGTAAATCAAGCCTTTTGGAAGCTGTTTACATATATTATACAAAGGGAAAAGCTGAAAGTTTATGGCAAATATTAAATGGCAGAGGCGAATGTGATAATGAGGAAAATTTTATTCCGGCGCTTCCGTCACTTTTTACTAATAGACTCGCGAATGAACCGATTGTTATTGGAGAAGTTGATTCAATAAAAAACTTTGAGTTAAAGATAGTTCATTATTTAGAAGAAGTAGAAGCCAAAGGGACGGGAGAAATCATTCATCGTAAAAAGAATATTCCAGATAGCCAACTGAATAACTACAAAAATCACAAAACGGGGTTTGAAATACGCATTGATGACGCGATAATGTTTATAGATGATCAAGGAGGAAAAATTACGGGAAATCCAGCACAATTTTCACAATATTTTAATATTGCTTTTGTTAAAGCCGGTTCTTTTACGACTAACGATAAATTATTCGATAGTATAGCATTAACTGTAAAAGAAAACTATATCATCGATGCATTGAAAATTATTGAACCAAAAACGGAAAGGATTGCATTTGTTGCAGAAGATAATTCCCCAGAAAGAAAAGCGGTCGTCAAATTGTCAGATCAACCCAAGGCATTGCCTTTACAGAGCATGGGCGATGGAATGAATCGTATTCTTTCAATTATTTTGGCTTTGGTAAATACAGAAAACGGATTGTTGTTGATTGACGAATTTGAAAACGGATTGCATTACAGCGTTCAGAAACAATTATGGAAAATAATATTCAAATTAGCTGAAAAGTTGAATATTCAAGTTTTTGCCACAACGCACAGCAACGATTGCATTTCAAGTTTTGAAACTATTTTGAACAATTCTGAAAATACAGTTAAAGGAAAACTTATCAGATTAGACAATATTAATGGTATGATTAAGCCAATAGAATACACTCCTCAAGAGTTGGAAATTGCATTTGAAAACGACATTGAAATAAGATGAGTAAAAAAGAAGAAAAAAACAATAAAAAACTTTTAGTTGAAGGCCAAAACGATTTACATGTTGTATCTGCACTGTGTGAAAAGTATCAAATTACTGAAAATTTTGACATTATTGATTGTGAAGGTGTTGAAAATCTGATTAAGCAAATAGGTACAAGGCTTAAAGGATATGGGGTCGATACTGTTGGACTGATTATAGATGCTGATACTAATTTGCAAAGTCGTTGGGATTCGCTATATAATACGCTAACTGGTCTTGGTTTTATCGTACCAAAAATTTTTCCGAAAGACGGATTAATCATTGAAAACGAAGCTCAAAAAGCCGGTGTGTGGATAATGCCAAACAACGATAGCGACGGAATATTGGAAAATTTTATTTCATTTTTAATTCCTAAAGATGATAATCTTTTGCCTGTTGTGGATGATGTTTTAACTGAAATAGAAATACAAGGGCTTAATAAATATCCCAACAAAGATAAACCCAAAGCCAAAATACACACATGGTTAGCTTGGCAAGAGGAGCCGGGTACGCCAATGGGATTAAGTATCACCAAAAAATATTTATCTACAGATGATGTGGTATGCCAACAATTTGTAAAGTGGTTAATAGAATTGTTTAAATGACAGTGTTTTATTAACTTAACCTTTCTACTAATTTCTCCACCTGCGGAATCAACCCCTGCTCTCCATCATTATAAATAACATAATCCGCCCTGCGAATTTTCTCTTCTTCCGGAAGCTGGCTATGAATGCGGGCAAGAATAGATTCGCGCGACCAGCCTTCCCTGAGTTCCACGCGGCGAATGCGCAATTCTTCCGGCGCAGTGACCGTAACCGAAACATCAACCGAACCGGCAAATCCGGATTCAAATAAAATAGCTGCTTCGATAACTAAAATCGGGAATTGGGTGCGTTGCGCTTTCCATTGTTCAAAATCTTCCCTGACTACAGGGTGAATCACCGAATTAACAAAATTCCGGTTGTCTTCATTTTCAAAAATCAAGGAGGCTAACAGCGGTTTATTCAACTTTCCTTCCGCATATAGTTCCGCTCCGAACCGTTTGGTTAATTTTTCCCGGATAACGGGAGCTGATTCGGTTAACCGCTTCGATTCCGTGTCGGCAATATAAACAGGAATTTTCATTATTTCAAACAGACGGGAGACAGTCGATTTCCCACTGCCGATTCCTCCGGTGAGTCCGATTACTTTCATTATTCGTTTTTTTGCTCAATTAAAAACTCAATTACGTTCGGGACAATACGGTAACTCTCGATTCCCAATGGTTTATGAGTTAAAGTCAGCGAACAGTTTGCCGTATTTTTTCCGTATAAATCATCGTAGTTGACGGCAATCTCAAAATTTGATTTCGAGAGTTGAGGATATTTACTCAAACCTACCCTGACAACCAATTCTACCACAGAAGGGAAAAAGCGAACGTTTCGATTGGACGGTATATTATTGCAGGTAACCGGAAGTTCAAATGTTTTTTCAGTATATTCTTCTGTTAAAGCATTTAATTTCACATTATCAATTGAAAGTCGAATTCCTTCCGGCGCTTGTAAACCGGCTGAAACCGTCCATTTTTGATTAATATCCTTATAATCTACCGGCGCTGTCAGAATTTCATGAACCGTATCCAATGCAGCCTCATTTCCGTAAATAACTGCTTGAGCTGGTTCAATCCAAAGAGAATCAAAAAGATAACCCGACGCAGGAGCGATTGTTCCATTGATGGTTACCGGCACAGTTTTTTGTGCCAAAGGCGAATAGCTGATTTCAATCGCGTCGGGCGAAAACAGCCGCAATTGCGTCGTTCCCGACAATTTTGCATCAATAAGGTTACGCAAAGTCGCCTGATCTATCACATAAGAATTTCTGTTTGGGGAAACGGTTTCCAAGTCAACAGTCACGGATAGCGATTGTCTTTTCTTCCGGCTAATCAGATAACTGAAGTAAACGGTTCCTTTGTCTTGCAGATGAAGGGTTATTTCTTGCGGAGGGTTGTTAAGTAAAGCAACTCCGGCGGGAATATGGATATATTGAACTTTTAAGGGAACTTCAAAATCGAACTGCTGACGCAAGTATTGAAGCGCCCAAAAACAGGAAGCCAATCCGACAAAGCTAAAAAATATCAAGGCATTTTTCCATCCTTTGGTGTTGAAAAATGCCCCGACTTTTCTTAAAATTTCCCGTTTATTTAGTGTTTTGAGAATCATTACCTGCAGCGAAAATGGATGCTTTGTCCACCTTTACCCTCACACCTTCGGCTATTTCTATGATATAAGCCGTATCTTCAACTTCTTTAATTTTCCCGAAAATACCGCCCGATGTAACAACACGGTCGCCTACTTTCAGGTTTTTACGCATTTCCTGAATTTCTTTCTGTTTCTTCTGTTGCGGGCGAAGCATGAAAAAATACATGATGACAAATAACGCAACAATCATTAATATACTCATCATACCGCTATTACCCGGCGCCTGCAGTAAAATACTTAATACTTTCATTGTTTATAAATTTATTAAATTAAAATACAAATATAGCAAAAAATCTTAACTCTTGAATAATAAATTTTCGTTTTTTAATTCCTGAACAATTGCATCGAGAATACCGTTGATAAAAACCGGACTTTTGGGAGTACTGTAATAGCGCGCCAAATCAATGTATTCATTTAATGTAACGCTGATTGGAATCGATGGAAAATTATTCAGTTCAGCCAAAGCAATTTGCAGAATATATAAATCCAACTGAGCCAACCGCTCAATATCCCAGTTTTTTATTTGACTTGTAATTCGCCGGTTATTTTCTTCCCCGTCCAAGATGGCATGATGCAGCAACTGAACAGCAAAATTCTTATCTTCCAAATCTTTAAACAGAGGATACAGCGCATGATTGGGCGCCGCATCAACCGTAAACCGGCGAATCGTCTTCAGCACAAAAGCGCCGATTATATCCAAATCATCATTCCAGTAAACGGATTGGTCTTCCAGTACGACATTCAATTCATCTTCTTTCAGAATCAAATGTTTAAAAATCTTATACCAAAATTCACGGTCGGATTCATACGTATCTTCCGATTCCAAATAATCCCTGTAAATATTGGACTGAAGAATCTTATTCAATGTCGAACGGACAAAATGAAAATCTTCATTGTTCCAGAAAGTCCCCTTTTCCCGAGCAAACTTTTGTAGCTGTTCATTCCGGTTTAACTGTTCGGCAAAACGATTAGCGGCTAAACGCAGGTTGGGGTTCCGTTCGGCTTCGGTTGCCAGTAATTTGTTTTTCTGAATATCTAACCGTTTTTGTTCGGCATCTGTTAAAAGCGCGATCAGAAGCAAGAGATAATGGTATAAGTCATACGACTTTTGTATGCTGAACATCAATTCATTTTCGGCTAATGTTAAATCATTATTGTTGTTTTGATAGTAGGCGTAAACTATCTGAAGTATCTTGATGCGGATTATAGTACGATTAATCATAGTGTAAAGAACATTTATTCTGGCTGCAAAGGTAATCAATTTAAATAAAAATGAGTATCTTTGCTGTGAAAAATCAAATTTTAAAAATGAAAGCACGTATTATTGTAATTGCCGTAGGGCTACTCTTTCCCTGTTTGTTACAGGCTCAGACCCTGCAACCTAAGTATGATCTCTTAAAAGACAGGGTATTATACACAATTGGGTATAGTCACTTAGACACCGAATGGAATTGGGATTATCCAACAACCATTAATGAGTACATTAAAAACATCATGACGGAAAATTTTCATTTGTTTGAAAAATATCCCGATTATGTGTTTAATTTCACCGGATCGCGCCGGTATGAGATGATGAAAGAATATTATCCCGATCTGTACTTAAAAGTGAAGGATTATATTCGGCAAGGACGGTGGTTTGTGTCAGGATCTTCGGTAGATGAAGGCGAAGTGAATATTTCTTCTTCGGAATCATTGATCCGGCAGGTACTGTATGGAAATCAATTCTTCCAAAAAGAATTTGGAAAAACAAGTCTGGATTACATGCTTCCCGACTGTTTTGGATTTTTGGCAAATACGCCTACAATCTGGAATCATTGCGGCTTGCTTGGTTTTTCCACACAAAAACTGACATGGCGTTCCGCAGCGGGAGTTCCTTTCAACGTAGGAGTATGGAATGGTCCTGACGGAAAGGGAATCATTGCAGCGCTGAATGCTACAAGTTATACAAGCAATATCGCTCCCCGCCTTGATTTGGATCCTTCATGGAATAAGCGACTTGATCAGGATCAGGAAAAATACGGCATTTCATTCGATTACCGCTATTACGGCGTTGGCGACGAGGGCGGCGCTCCCCGTGAAAGAGATGTGAAAAATGCAATTGGCAGTCTGCGCAACAACGACGGCAAACTGAAAGTTTTTCTCACGTCTTCCGACCAGATGTATAAAGATATAACGCCGGAAGTGCGCCGGAAACTTCCCGTTTATTCCGGCGATTTGCTGTTGATAGAACACAGCGCCGGTTCAATGACTTCCGAAGCGTATATGAAGCGAATGAACCGGAAGAATGAATTATTGGCGCAAAGCGCCGAACAATTAGCGGCGGTTGCTGATTGGACAGGCAGCATAAAATATCCTTTCACAAAATTGAATCCGGCTTGGGAGCTTGTGCTTGGGAGTCAATTCCATGACATACTTCCCGGTACTGCGATTCCCCGCGCTTATGTTTACGCATGGAATGATGAATTTATTGCCGCCAACGGATTCGCTTCCGTATTGACAGGCTCGATGAATGAGCTGTCGTCATTCCTCGATACGCAAGGCAAAGGAAGATCGGTTGTTGTATATAATCCTGTTGCCCAGAATCGTGAAGATGTGGTAACTGTTGATATGGAATACGACAAAGCGCCTCAAAACGTACAGGCGTTTGATGGCAAAGGGAATGCCGTACCTACACAGATAATTGATTCAAATGGAAATAAATTAAAGATTATATTCCTTGCAAAAGTGCCGTCAATGGGTTGCGCCGTATTTGATGTTCGCGAAGTTTCCGTTCAAACTGCAAAATCGGCATTATCCGTACAAAATAACATGCTGGAAAACGGTTATTACAAAGTTACGTTAGGCAGCAACGGCGACATTACGAGCATTTACGACAAACAGGCAAAGAAAGAACTGCTTGCTTCGCCCGTATGTTTAGAATTCAGACATGAATCTCCGACGCAGTGGCCCTCGTGGAATATGGACTGGAATGACCGCAAGAAGCCAGCGCTGGGTTATCTGAATGAATCCGCCACCTTGAAAATGGTAGAACAGGGTCCGGTTCGCGTCGCCATCGAAGTGAAGCGGCAGGGAATGAATTCTTCTATCACACAAGTCATTAGTTTGGCGGCAGGAGAAGCCGGAAAACGTGTGGAAATTTCCAATGTTTGCGATTGGCAGTCACAAGGCGTCAGTCTGAAAGCCGACTTCCCGCTGACGGTAAACAATCCGAAAGCAACCTATAATTTGGGCGTTGGAGCCATTCAACGCGGCAACGACGACAGTACAAAATTTGAAGTTCCTGCAAAAGAATGGTTTGATTTAACGAATGTTGATAACAGCTATGGCGTTACGATTATGGAAGATTGCAAATACGGTTCTGATAAGCCAACCGACAACACGTTGCGGCTGACGTTGCTCTACACGCCGACAAACACAAGCGGCTGGTATCCGCATCAATATACCCAGGATTGGGGCGAACACCAATTCCGTTACGGTATTTACGGACACAAAGGAGACTGGCAACAGGGACTTTCGCAATGGCAGGGAAAAATGTTCAACCAGCCGCTGCTGGCTTTTGAAACGACCGAACCATCAAAAGGCGCTTGGGGTAAGGAAATATCTTTCTTATCCGTCAACAGTCCGCAAGTGGGCGTGATGACATTCAAAAAAATGGAAGACGGCGATTATTACACGATACGGGTCAATGAATTATCAGGTAAAGACTTAACCGGTATTAAGATGACGCTGCCCGCAAAAATTGCAGATGCGTATGAAATAAACGGACAGGAACAGCGAATAGGCAATGCCGATTTTTCGGGAAATAGTTTAAACTTTGACATCTCGCATTTCACCATCAGGAGCTTTGCCGTTAAATTAGCTCCTCCGGCTGTTGCAGCTCAACCTGTTGAGCAAATTGCCGTAGTTTTGCCATACAACCAAGATGTGATGAGTTTTGACAATAATCGCGACGATGGCAGTTTCTCCAGAGGAGCCAACATACCGGCGGAATTGATACCGGATATGATTACAAGCGAAGGTATTAACTTCCAAATGGGAAGACGGGAAGACGGTCAAAATAACGCCGTAACGTGTCAAGGGCAAACAATTGCTCTTCCTGAGGGAAATTTTTCTACGCTTTACATTTTAGCCGCAGCCGACAAAGATACGCAAGACAATTTCACGATAGGCAATCAAGCCTGTCCGTTGAAAATTCAACAATGGGAAGGATTTATCGGGCAATGGTATGCTCGCCAGTTTGCACGAGATGAAATTACGGTAACCGGAATCAATTCTCCTTTTGTAAAAAAAGCGAATATTGCTTGGTTTGCCTCGCATCTTCATCAGGTATATCCTTCAAAAAACGAGGCGTATCATTATTGTTATTTGTATAAATACAGTCTTCCGGTTCCTGCCGGCGCAACGCAACTGACATTGCCCGACAGCAAGAATATCAAGATTTTGGCAATCACGGCTGCAAAAGGCGCAGGCGATAATGTAACTCCGCTTCAACCGTTGTATGATGATTTTCAAAACAGCAAGCCAATGGCTTTGATTGGCAAATGAAATGGATAGGGGCAAAATGAAAATGCGCTGCCGTAAAAAGAACAGACTAACTGTTTTTTTTCTCAGAAAAAAGTCGTACCTTTGCACCGCTTTTATAAAATTCCGTGTGATGGGAAGTTAGGAAGCAAAGTCTTAATTTTGAGTAACACAAATTAAAAAAAATGAAAACATTTGAACTAACAGGCTCTAAAAGAGAAAGTACAGGAAAGAAGGCTGCAAAAGCTTACCGTAAAGAATCATTATTACCCTGCGTTTTATACGGAGGCGATGAAGTTGTTCATTTTACAGTGACTAAAGAAGGTATTCGTAAATTAATTTATACTCCGGAGGTTCACATTGTGAACTTATCCGTAGAAGGTAAAAATTACACTGCCATTCTGAAAGAAATGCAAACTCACCCCGTGAGCGATGAAGTAATTCATGCCGATTTTTTGCAGATATTTAAAGACAAACCGGTCGTATTGGAAATTCCTATTGTATTGGAAGGTTTGGCGCAAGGGGTGAAAGACGGAGGAAAACTCTCGATGGATATGCGTAAATTGAAGGTGAAAGGCTTATATAAGGATTTCCCTGAAAAATTAGTAATCAATATCGAAGACTTGGGTTTAGGTAAAACAGTTCAGGTAGGCAATCTGCATTTTGACAATCTGGAAATATTGAATGCCAAAGACAATGTGGTTGCCGCCGTTAAATTGACCCGCGCCGCGCGAGGTGCAACGGCAACTGCAAAATGAAGCAATTGATTGTCGGATTGGGAAATATTGGCGATGAATATGCCGATACCCGCCACAACATAGGTTTTATGATATTGGACGCTTTAGCTAAAGCGTCCAATGTTGTTTTTGACGTCAACAAACGGTACGGCGCCTTAGCGGAAATGCGGCTAAAAAACAAACAGTTGCTTCTGCTCAAACCTTATACTTATATGAATTTAAGCGGGAATGCCGTGCGTTACTGGATGCAGAAAGAAAAAATCGAACCCGAAAATTTATTGATAGTCGTTGACGATTTGGCGCTTCCCTTCGGCTCGTTGCGCATGAAAACCAAAGGAAGCGATGCCGGACATAACGGACTGAAACACATTCAAGAAGTATTGGGAACTACGCAATATTGCCGCCTGCGATTCGGCATCGGAAAAGATTTCCCTTCCGGACGGCAGATTAATTATGTCCTCACGCCATTCACCGAAGAAGAACAGAAACTTTTGCCGGAAAGAATTGAAAAAGCGGTAGAAATCGTTCATAGTTTCGCTCTGGCAGGCGTGGATATTACCATGAATTTATATAACAAGAAATAACCAACAATGGAAATTCGTATCGACAAATTGATGTGGGCGACCCGGATTTTCAAAACCCGTACCATCGCATTGGAAGCCTGCAAGAAAAACAGGGTGGTGGTTAATGATGTTCCGGCAAAACCTTCACGAATGATAAAAGCCGGCGACATTATCCAAGTACGCAAACCGCCCATTACTTATTCTTTCAGAGTATTAGACTTAACTTCCAATCGCATAGGCGCTAAATTAGTTCCTCAATTTCTGGAAGATATTACGCCGCCCGAACAATACGAAATTCTTGAATTGCAAAAAATCAGCGGCTTCGTTGACCGTGTTCGAGGCGCCGGACGTCCGACTAAGAAAGAGCGGAGGGAGTTGGAAGAATTTATGATTAATGATTAATGATGATAAGGTTCATTCTGCAAAATCGTCATAGCGCGGTATAATTGTTCGATAAAAATCAGGCGAATCAACTGGTGAGAAAAAGTCATTTTCGATAGCGCTATTTTTTCGTGCGCCGCTTCGTAAACGGCAGAAGAAAAGCCGTAAGCTCCTCCGATGACAAAAACCAACCGTTTCAAACCCATATTGGCTTTCTTTTCAATATATCCGGCAAATGCCACCGATGTAAATTCTTTTCCGCGTTCGTCCAACAGCACAATACAATCCCCTGCTTGGAATGAACGGAGAATCAACTCGCCTTCTTTCTCTTTTTGCTGTTCAACCGAAAGGTTTTTTGTGTTTTTGAGCTCCGGAATGATTTCCATTTCAAAGGGATAATAATGCGCCAAGCGACCGCAAAATTCATCTAATCCTTGCTGCACAAAAGATTGATGGGTTTTACTGACAACGATTAATTGAATTTTCACATATAACTATTTCTTATCTTTAAAACTCAAAGCAAACAAAATCCCAATTACCAGCGCATAACCGGAAAAAGAGAGCCATATCGAATGCCAATCTTTTGTTATGCCGTCGGCAGCCGTAAAAAAGTGCTGAATAGCATATCCGCTGATGCTGCTGCCTAAAACAGCTCCCAAGCCATTGGTCATCATCATAAACAACCCTTGTGCACTCGAACGCATTGATGGGGCAACGGTCGTTTCAACAAACATGGAACCGGAAATATTGAAGAAGTCGAAAGCCATTCCGTAAATAATGCACGAAAGGATAATCATCCACAATCCATCTGTCGGGTTACCAAAGCCAAACAGTCCGAAACGGAATACCCATGCAAAAAGACTCATCAACATTACGTTCTTTATTCCGAACCGTTTCATAAAAAATGGAATAGCAAGAATAAATAATGTTTCGGACATTTGCGAAATGGACATGATAATGGTTGAATACTTCACCACAAACGAACCGGCATATTCGGGAATACGTTTGAAATCGTCAAGGTAAACATCGCCATACGCATTGGTTAATTGCAATGCAGCCCCCAAAAGCATGGAAAAGATGAAGAACAATGCCATTTTCTTCTGCTTGAATAATTCAAATGCGTCTAAACCCAATAGTTGTACCCATGATTTACGTTCATTAGAATTACCTAAAGGAGGACATTTGGGAATCGTAAACGCATAAATTCCCAATAGAAACGAAGCGGCTGAAGCAATATAGAACTGATTGGCGCTACTTTTATTGCCTGTCAGGTTTACAATCCACATGGCGGCAATAAATCCGATAGTACCAAAAACCCTGATAGGAGGGAAACTTTTTACAACATCGAAGTCGTTATTCTTTAAAACCGTATAAGAAATGGAATTAGCCAATGCAATGGTTGGCATGTAAAAAATCATAGCAATCAGAATCCCCCAAAAAAATGTCATTGGATTGTTGATTTGCGGAATGCAGAACAATGCAACGCCGCCCAGCAAATGAAGCAGAGCAAACAATTTTTCGGCATTTATCCACCGGTCTGCCACTATCCCCATCAGAGCGGGCATGAAGATTGAAGAGATTCCCATTGTGGCGAAAATCAATCCAAATTCGGATCCCGACCACTCTTTTGTTTGAAACCAGTAGTTGCCAATCGTAATCAGCCAAGCTCCCCAAATAAAAAATTCGAGGAACTGCATTATCGTAAGACGAAGTTTTATATTCATAACATCATTTATTTACCTGAAACATTTTATTTCCGGTCTTGAAAAAATCCACAATCTGGTTAGCGGCGGCAATTCCGGCATTATTATTTGCTTCGGCGGTTTGAGCGCCCATCTTTTTAGGAGTCGTGAAATAGCGTTGCGGAAACTTTGCCTTTAATTCCGCATCGTTGGACGGCGTTATATCCGTAAGATATTTGAAATCGGGACGGGCTTCCATCAACTTCAATAAATCCGCTTCATGAATAACTTCTTTGCGTGCCGTATTAATCAGCACCGCTTTTTTCGGCATTTTTTCCAGCAAAGCATAGTTGATAGAGTTTTTCGTTTCGGAAGTTGCCGGAATATGGAGCGAAACAAACTGACATTTCGCGTATAATTCATCGACTGAAGCAAGCGCTTTGACGCCGTCTTTTTCTATCGCTTCGGCGGGAACAAAAGCATCGTAAGCATAAACTTCCATTCCGAATCCTTTGGCAATGCGGGCTACATTCCGTCCGACATTTCCGTAGGCGTGAATACCTAATTTCTTGCCCAACAATTCCGTACCTGAATTGCCATCAAACATGCTGCGAACGGCATATACCATCAGACCAAAGACTAATTCGGCTACTGCGTTGGAATTTTGTCCGGGCGTATTCATAACGACTACTCCGTGAGCCGTTGCAGCGTCCAAATCCACGTTATCATATCCGGCGCCTGCACGAACAACAATTTTCAGTTGTTTCGCCGCATCCAACACTTCCGCATCAATTTCATCGCTGCGAATAATAATGGCATTCACATCTTTTACGGCATCCAATAATTGCGATTTATCCGTATATTTTTCTAATAAAATAAACTCAAATCCTGCATTGTCAATGACTTGTTTGATTTTCTGAACGGCGTCCGCTGCAAAAGGTTTTTCTGTTGCAATTAAAATTTTCATATTTTTATTTTTTATAAATTATTAACTTTCAACTCTCAACTACAGCTTGACGCTTGGCTTTTGCATCTTTTGTCGTTTCGTCCAGAAGCCGGAATAAAGTTGCTTTCTTATCTTTAGAAATCTCTCCTTTTTCCAAATCGGTTAATATGGAAACAATATCCTGAGCAGAAATCATTCGCATCAAAGTGAGCATTTTATGGGAAATTTGCTTGATAGCTTTATTGTCTTTCTTTTGAAAGGCAGTTTCCAAGAGTTCCTTGTCCTTATTTGTTTCTTCGATAAAGGAATCAATTATTTTCGTAACGGCTTCCTTATCATCTGCTACAAAGTCTATCATTTTTTGCCATTCGGATTCGTTATTTTCCCTGTAAGTTTCACTTTTTTTCCAGTTGAAAGAGGTATATTTTTCTATAATTTCCAACAACTGCTTTACTGTAAATGGCTTAAGAAGAAATTCGCTAAAGCCTGCCGCTTTCATTTCAGATTCCGGCTTTTGACTTTCTGCCGACAAAGCGATAATCGGGATTGTAGCAACTTGAGGAAAATCCAAGCTTCTGATTTGTTTTACTAATTCAAATCCTTCCATATCAAGAATATGAATATCAGTGAAAATGAGATCAACCGGTTTTTCCCGTAAAAGATTCAATGCTTCATTAGCGCTTGAACAGCAGATATAAGGCAATTTTTCCCTTTTCATCAATTCGGAAAACAGGTTTAATTGCACCCTGTCGTCATCAACAAACAGGATTCTGGCGGAAGAAGCGCCGGAAATCTCATCTGATTGTGAGATTAACTTTTCTGGAGCAGGAGTCAACGGAATAGTCAAAGTAAAAATTGAACCGACTCCTTTTTGGGATTCCATTTCAATAGTTCCTCCCAACAAAGTAACCAGTTGCTTGGATATCGTCAGCCCCAATCCCGTACCTTCTTCATTTTTATTCTCTCTATCCAAACGCACAAATTCATCAAAAATTCTTGACTGATCTGCAGGGGCTATTCCTTGACCATTATCTTGTATCGCAATCTTCCACTGATTTTCCTGTTCCAATAATGTAATCAGGGAAACCGTTCCTTCTTCCTGCGTAAATTTAATTGCATTTGAAATTAAATTACTCACTATCTGACGAATATAATACGGATCGCTCAAGAATATTTTTGTTTCATCAAGAGTTGAATTTAGTTCAAATGACAGATTTTTCTTCTGCGCCAAAGGGAGAAAACTTTCATAAATATTACGAATAAGCATAGTCGGCGAAAAAGCGACAGCCGTCAATTGGGGCTGTTCATTTTCTATGGAGTGGAAGTCCAGCAAATTGCGCACCAAATCCAGAATATGCGAAGCCGAAGAGTGCATATTGTTAAGATAATACTGCTGCTTTTGAGAAAGCGTATCTTTTGACATCAAATCGAGAAAACCGATAATTGAGCCAATCGGCGCTTTTATATCATGAGTAATCGTATAAATAAGTTTTTCACGCGATGCCAGCAATTCTTCCGCATGTTTATTTGCCTCCTGAATATTTTTCTGTAACCGTTGCGATTTGTTTAAAGACTGTACTGTCCATGACATAAAAAACAGGACGACCACCAAAGCCGATAGACCAACAAATCCGACCATCTTTGCGGAGCGTTTCAAAGATTCGTTCTTTTCTTTAACAATATCCAAATTTTCCTGATATTCACGATCTTTCATCGTATCCATAATCTTATTGATCTGCGTTCCGGCAAGTTCTTTGATTACATACAATTCCTGTTGGCGGGTAAATAATTGGTGAACAATCAGGGAATTTCTCTTTTTGACATGTTTATCCATCTGATTGATAAAATCAATGATTGTGTCGCTTAGGAGCGGAACCATTAATTCTTTAGTTTCGGAAACAGAACTTTGCGATATATGGGTGAGCGTATCATTGTTTGATTTAACAACATTTTTCAATCGCTGAAGAAAACCTTTTTTTTCGGATACAATGCGAACCGTATCTTCTTTCCCTTGAGTCACATTCGCTAAGAGCATTTTCAACTTATCGGAATCAGTCCTTGTAATAACACTTCTTTTCGTAAATTCCTGTATGATATTTGTATTGATTTGCGCCATCAATTCAAACATTTCCAACGAATATTTCCGTTTTTGCATAAGCAATACGGATAAGCTGTCAATTCCTTGATTGATAGCTAAATCTGTTGAAACTGTCCGGAGTGAATCGATCTGTTCGAATGCACGATTAGTCAAAGAATCATATTCCTGTTTCAAGTATTTATTGTCGTCGGCAACCGCTAAAAGGCTGGCTGTTCCCTCTGCCTGATACATGGTTGTCAACGTGTTGCTTAAATTGATCAATTCCTTTTTCAGGATAGAATCATCAGGGTTTTGCTTATGCGATTTAAGTACTTCCAAATAGATTGTAACAATTCCCGTCATAGCTAACGCTACCAAAATACAATAACCTGTGAGTACAATAGCTCGGATATTTATCAGTGGAAATTTCATCTGCTTATTATTTTTCAATATTATATAACGACATTCGTGAATATAGGGTTTTACGGTCGATCTCCAACAATTCGGCGGCTTTGGATTTATTATTATTCGCCTTTTTTAGCGCTTCCATTATACGCTTTTTTTCTTGTCCTTCTTTTGTATTCAAACTGTTTGAATGTTTATTATAATAAATATCCGGTATTGTTTCTTTCAACAACTTTACTTTAATAATTTGCTCCTGAGTAACAAGGGTTAATCTGAAAACCGCATTTTTTAATTCCCTTATATTTCCGGGCCAATGATATGATTGAAAGAGTTCCATGAGGTTCTCATCAAATCCGATTACATTCTTACCAATTTCCTGATTCGCCATTTGCAAAAAATAGTGCGCAAACTGGGAAATATCTTCCTTGCATTTTTCAAGGGTTGGGATTTGAATCATAAATTCATTCAGCCGGTGAAACAAATCGGAACGAAATTTACCGGAAGCAATCGCCTTTTCCATGTCTTCGTTGGTTGCCGTAACAATCCTCACATCGACCGGAACTTCCCTGTTGGCGCCAACCGGCTTGATTTTCTTCTCCTGAAGCACCCGCAATAACTGCATCTGCGTATCGACAGAGAGATTTCCGACTTCGTCGAGGAATAAAGTTCCTTTGTTTGCTTCCTCAAAATGACCTTTTTTATCATGAATGGCGCCCGTGAACGACCCGCGAATATGACCGAAAAAGTCGCTTGCCGAGAGCTCTTTCGACATCACGCCGCAATCTACCGGAACAAACGGACCTGCAGCCCGCTGACTTTTTTCATGAATCAAACGGGCAATATGTTCTTTCCCCACTCCGCTTTCGCCTTTAATAAAAACGGATAAATTGGTCGGGGCAACCAAATCGACATATTCATATACTTTTTGATATTCTACCGAATTTCCACGTATGAATCCGGTATTCTGACCGGCGGCGGCAGAAAAAGAATGAGAGCGGTTTACTCTTTTTTTATCTGAATTTTCGAGCGTTTGAATTTTTTTTAAAACTTCTTCAGGATTTAAGGGTTTTGCTACATAATCGTAAGCGCCGGCGCGAATACATTCTACGGCAGTTTGAATATCGGCATAGCTGGTCATCACAATGATAACAATATCGTTATAAGATTCTTTGACCCACTTTATCAAGTCCAAACCGCTACCGTCGGGAAGCCGCAAATCGGAAATGATTAAATCCGGCTTTTGTTCCTGAATACTTTTTTTAGCGTCGTTTATACTTATAGCAGTCCTCGCCTCAAAACCTTTTTTCAAAAACCAGGTTTTCAGCATCAAACCTAACGTAACTACGTCGTCTATTATCAGTACTTCCTTCATCATAGAGTTGTAATTTATAAAAAATTATCTCTTAGCCAAATGACATACAAAGTTAATAGGAAAAGTTAAGAAAAAAAATTTTTCCTCTGTTTTTGTAATAATTTCACGAAAAATCTTACCTTTGTCTATCTAAAACAAATGGTTTATGGAGTATATCAAAACAGAGATAGACGGTTTATGGATTATAGATCCGTTGATTTTTAAGGACGAACGCGGCTATTTCATGGAAAGTTATAAGAAATCGGAATTTGAGCAAATAATAGGAAAGGTGGATTTTATTCAGGACAATGAATCAAAATCATCGTTTGGAGTCTTCAGGGGATTTCATTATCAGGAAGGGGAAACGGCTCAAGCCAAATTAGTGCGTGTGATACAGGGAAAAGTGTTAGACATTGCCGTTGATATTCGCAAAGACTCCGCTACATTTGGAAAATATGTTGCGACCGAATTATCCGAAGAAAACAAACGGCAATTTTTTATTCCGCGCGGATTTGCGCACGGTTTTTTAGTGTTGAGCGAAACAGCCGTTTTTACTTACAAAATAGATAATATTTATTCCCCCGCTCACGAAAGGGTTCTCAACTGCATGGATCCCGATTTGGCAATTCAACTGCCTATAGACCCATCGCTGATGCGCTTGTCGGACAAAGACCGGTTGGGGAAATCATTAAAAGAAATTGAACGTATATGAAAGGTATTATTTTAGCAGGAGGAAGCGCGACCCGTCTTTTTCCATTATCCAAATCCATTTCCAAACAAATTATGCCGGTGTATGATAAGCCAATGATTTATTATCCGTTATCAACACTGATGCTCGCCGGAATCAGCGAAGTTTTGATTATTTCCACGCCTCGTGATTTACCGATGTTTCAACAGCTTCTCGGAACAGGAGAAAAGTTAGGAATGAAGTTTGAATACATTATTCAACAGATACCCAATGGCTTGGCGCAAGCATTTGTTCTGGGTGAAGAATTTATCGAAGACGACACCGCTTGCCTGATACTTGGCGATAATATTTTTTACGGACAAGGTTTTAGCAAAATGCTTCTGGAAGCAAAGACTATAGAATCCGGCGCTTGTATTTTCGGTTATTACGTAAAAGATCCAAGGGCTTACGGAGTAGTGGATTTCGACGAAACAGGAAAAGTGATTTCCATTGAGGAAAAACCGGAACACCCCAAATCCAATTATGCCGTGCCGGGCTTGTATTTCTACGACCATTCGGTTGTTTCCCGTGCCAAAGCATTAAAGCCTTCAGCAAGGGGAGAATATGAAATCACCGACCTCAACCGTACTTATATGGAAGAAAATCAGTTGAAAGTACAACTTTTCGGTCGAGGGTTTGCATGGTTGGATACCGGCAATTGCGACAGCCTGTTGGACGCTTCCAATTTCGTGGCGACCATACAGAAACGGCAGGGATATTATGTTTCCTGTATCGAAGAAATTGCGTGGCGGAACGGCTGGATCGATACGGTACAATTAGGGCAGTTAGGCAAAGAATTGGATAAAACCGAATATGGGCAATATATCCTTTCTTTAATACATTAATAAAATGTATGAATTTCATTCCGACCGCGATTGGTATTTTCTAATGCAGAAAATGGTGTGTGAAGAAAATATTATTCCTTTTATCAAAAATGTTTACTCTTTTGATAAAAAGGTAACAGTATTGGAAATCGGTTGCGGTACAGCCGGCGTGCTGAGCGCTTTTTTAGAACATGGGCATAAAGGAGTTGGCGTGGACCTTGATGCCGGTTCGTTGGATTATGCACGGGAACGATTAGCTGATTATATTGCGTCTAACCAGCTGACACTCATCAATGAAGATATTTATTCGGTCGATTTTGAAATGGAATTTCAAGGAAAATTTGATATTATTATTTTGAAAGACGTTATTGAACACATTCATGACCAGGAAGAATTATTGATAAAGATGCAATCATTCCTTACTCTGTCAGGGATAATCTTTCTGGGATTTCCGCCATGGCAGATGCCTTTTGGCGGACATCAGCAAATATGCCGCAATAAATTTCTTTCTCACTTGCCTTATTTTCACTTGTTGCCAATGCCGGCATATAAAGGTGTTTTGAAATTATTTAAAGAAGATCCGCGACATTTTTGCGAAATTAAAGAAACCGGAATTTCCATCGAACGATTGGAGAAATTAGCGAAAAAAACAGGGTATGAAATTATAAATAGGGAATTTTATTTTATTAATCCGATTTACAAACACAAATTTAAAATGAAAGAGAGGAAACAAACTGCTTTTATCAGCTCAATTCCTTACTTCCGTAATTTTTTCACAACATCTGTGTTTTATTTGGTGAGAAAAACATTTTCTTTAATAGAATAGATTTAGTATGAGATAATTACAAATAATGCGGCTTCTTCGCCAATACGCTGAAAATTGTCTTGCGCACTGGGAAAAAGCCGCATATCTCCATCTGGTTATTCTTCTTTTTTACTATTTTCCATTTTTTCCTTCAACTCGGCTAATTCGGAAATATCGCCTAAAGTTGTTTTTTCAATGGATGGCTGCTGAACAGATTCCTCTTCTTTCTTATCTTTTTTAGATTTTCTGGGTTTCTTTTCCACAGGAGTAACGGTTGCTGCAACGGTTTCTTTTTCTTTCTTTGCTTCAGCCCGTTGTTCATCTTCAAAAATGCGACTGTGAGAAAGGATAATTCGTTTGGAATCCTTATTGAATTCAATCACTTTGAAATTCAATTTTTCATCCGGTTGCGCCTGCGAACCGTCTTCTTTTACCAGATGCTTGGGGGTGGCAAATCCTTCAACCCCATAAGGAAGTGAAATGACAGCGCCTTTATCCAGCAATTCAATAATGATTCCTTCATGCACGGAACCAACGGTAAATATGGTTTCAAACACATCCCACGGGTTTTCTTCCAATTGTTTGTGTCCCAAACTCAAGCGGCGGTTTTCCTTGTCGATTTCCAATACTTGAACTTCAACTTCCGAACCGATGGAAGTAAATTCGCTCGGATGTTTGATTTTCTTTGTCCATGAAAGGTCGGAAATATGAATCAATCCTTCTACGCCTTCTTCGATTTCAACAAATACGCCAAAATTGGTGAAATTACGAACTTTAGCGGTATGTTTGCTTCCAATTGCATACTTTTCTTCGATATCTTCCCATGGATCTGATCTTAATTGCTTAATACCCAAAGACATTTTACGTTCGTCACGATCCAGTGTCAAAATAACGGCTTCTACTTCATCGCCTACTTTCATGAAGTCTTGAGCGCTCCGCAGGTGTTGCGTCCAACTCATTTCAGAAACGTGAATAAGTCCTTCAACTCCGGCTGCAATTTCGATAAATGCGCCATAGTCAGCCATTACAACAACTTTTCCTTGCACGATGTCGCCTACTTTCAGGTTTTCATCCAAAGCGTCCCACGGATGCGGAGTCAACTGTTTCAGACCGAGCGCAATTCGTTTCTTTTCGTCGTCGAAATCAAGGATAACTACGTTGATTTTTTCGTCTAATTTTACAACTTCTTCCGGATGGGTTACACGTCCCCAGCTTAAATCGGTGATGTGAATCAATCCGTCCACACCGCCCAAGTCGATGAATACGCCGTAAGTAGTAATGTTTTTAACCACGCCTTCCAAGACCTGACCTTTTTCCAATTTAGCGATAATATCTTTCTTCTGCTGTTCCAATTCGGCTTCGATAAGCGCTTTGTGCGAAACAACCACGTTTTTAAATTCCTGATTGATTTTTACAACCTTAAATTCCATGGTTTTATCCACAAATACGTCGTAGTCGCGAATCGGCTTAACATCAATTTGCGAGCCGGGCAAGAAAGCTTCGATGCCGAATATATCAACGATCATACCGCCTTTGGTGCGGCATTTCACGTAACCTTTCACAATTTCGTCGGTTTCAAGCGCTGTGTTCACTCTGTCCCAAGAACGGCTTGCGCGCGCTTTCTTGTGGGAAAGTATTAATTGTCCTTTTTTATCTTCTTGACTTTCAATGAAAACTTCCACTTCATCGCCTACTTTCAAGTCGGGATTGTAGCGAAATTCCGTCATGGAAACCACACCGTCCGATTTATAGCCGATGTTAATCACCACTTCGCGTTTATTCATGGATTGTACGGTACCGATTACCACTTCGCGGTCGTTAATCTTGCTTAATGACCGGTCATACGTTTCAATCAACTGTTCTTTGCTTACTTCGGTATAAGTTTCGCCTTTTTCGTAAGCTTCCCAATCGAAATTTTCAGGAACTCTTGTCTTTTTTGATTTTACAGGAGTTTTTTCTTCTACTAAGGGTTCTTCTGTTACTAAGGGTTGTTCTGCTGTCGGTTTTTCTTCTGCGACAGGGGGGGCTACAACCGGTTCTTCAGCAATAACAGGCTTTTCTTCAATCACTTCTTCAGCCACTTCTTCAACTACCGGAGTTTCTGTTACTGATTCTTCTACAACCGTTTCTTCAACTACCGGAGTTTCTGTTACCGATTCTTCTACAACCGTTTCTTCAACGATTGGAGTTTCTTCAACGGGCAATGCTGTTTCTTGCAAATCTTCCGCATTAACCGTTTCTTCTTTGTTTAATTCTTCACCCATTTTGTTAATAATTTTTTTTTAATTAATAGTTAGACATTATGTTGTCATTATAAAAGCGGGTGCAAAGATACGTTTTTATTTCTGATTTTCAATGAATTTTCATGGGATTTTCCAAATTGTAGAAATCATTCCGTCAATTGAGGTACAATACAGGGGTGAAACGGAAAATTTTGAGGGAAGCGGAGTCGTATAGATATGGTTGTCATTGGAGCGTATAATAAACCATCAAAGTTAGAAAAGAATGTACAAATAGCTATATGCCTATTCTTGATTATTTTGGATAAAATTGACCGGAAAATGTTGAAAAAGTAATAATTTGTGAATAAATATAATATGATACAAAAATGATTATTATAGATAATCAAAATAATCTTTACTTATTCCTTGAATTTATCGTTCTGTGCCGCTATAAAATAGCAAATTCATATAAAACGTAACGCAATAGCTTGTAATCCTACTTTAATGTTTGACATTTTGTTTTTATCAGGTTTTTCCCTTATTTATGCTAAAGGGAATTTTTGTCTTCCAATAAATCTGAAAATAATAATTTAAAATTGACTATAAATAAAGAGGTTTTCATAATACCTTTGCAGTGGAAAAAAATAGTAGCAAGTAAACTGAGTACACACTCATGAAAAAGAGAGATTTTTTAAAAAAGATTTGGCGTCGTGTGCAAAGGATAAAAAGAAACTTTGAATTTCGGAGCTATTATACTCCTGCCCATTTTCAGGTTGATTTAGGAGGAAAACGCTAAAGAAACACTCGACGAAAGGTAAAACAAAATGTTAATTTGACTGCAGATGTAATGAAAAGTTATCGGTTCACTCTTGATGTGAGGTGGCAAATGAAGTGAATCTAAGGGTGACCGATAACACATTACAGTTTTTTATTTCCTGAAATTTATTCTTAATATTCTGCCGGCAGAGATTCTAATTGTACTCTTGAAAAAACCGGACCATCTTTACAAACATACATTTTCCCAACATTGCACCGTCCGCATTTTCCTACTCCGCATTTCATACGGTTTTCAAGCGTTGTGAAAATCTGTTCCGATTTAAATCCCAGTTTGTCCAATACCGGAAAAGTGAATTTAATCATTACCGGAGGACCGCAAACAATGGCTATGGTGTTTTCTCCCGAAGGATTAAGTTTTTCCAATACGGAAGGAACAAATCCGATTTCACCTGTCCAGTCGGGAGTTTCTCCACCCGGGTCAACGGTTAAGGTGAGATTCACGTCCGGACGCGCTTCCCATTCTTTCAGCTCGTCTTTATATACCAAATCATCGACCGACTTGGCGCCGTAAAGTATTTGAATATTTTTGAAATTATCCCGCGTATCCAAAGTGTTCCAAATGACGCAACGCATGGGTGGCAAAGCAATTCCGCCGGCAATAAACAGCAAGTTTTTACCTTTCCATTCATCTATCGGGAATGTATTTCCGAACGGACCGCGAAATCCCATGGTTTGTCCTTCTTCCATTTTGGAAAGCGCAGCGGTCACTTTTCCGGCTTCACGAAAGGTACATTCGACATAACCTTCGCGCGTGGGTGAGGAGGCGATGCAAAAGGTGCATTCACCTTCGCCAAATGAGGAATATTCGGCAAATTGACCGGCTTTGAATTTAAATTCCAGAGCTTCCTGTTCGTCTTTGAATTTTAACCGGAAAGTCTTTACTCCGGGAGCTTCCTTCGTAATTTTCTCAATTGTCATGAGATAAGGAAGATAGATATTATCCATAATTATCGCATTATCATATTGTCACACTATCACATTCCTGCCACATTTTCAAATGTTCGCTGAGATTCATATCGACAGGGCAGGCGCGTGAACATCTGCCGCAGCCGGTACAGCCGACAACCGACAGCCGTTCGGGCATATAGGAGAATTTATGCATGAGCCGTTGACGCCACCGTTGACTTTGCGTCGGACGCGGATTATGTCCTGATGTATGCAGCGTAAAAAGGGCAAATCCACAGGAATCCCAACAGCGGACACGACTTCCAGAATTTCCGTGCGGATGTTCCTGAATGTCGAAACAGGCGCAGGTGGGACAAACATAAGCGCAGGCGCCGCAGCCGATGCATCGTTCGGATTGTAATTTCCAGATGTCGCTTTCAAACATTGCCGTCACTTTGCGGCAGACTTCTTCTACATTGAATTTGACGGGAATTTCAACTAAATAATCTTCTTTGCGAAAGTTTTCCGGCGCTTCTTCAAAAAAAGAACCATACTTTCTGCACCATTCGTTTCCTTTATCGGTAACGATTTCAACTAAATAGCCATCTTCTTTGATAGGCGTCAGCAGAATATCGCTTCCTTCGGTATTTCCGGGACCTCCGTTGACCGAAGTGCAAAAGCAATATTCATCGGATTGCGTGCAAGCCATGCTGATTATTGTTATTCGTTTCCGGCGTTCGTTATGCGGTTTATCCGGCGTATCCCAATTGAAAATACTGCTCAAAGGACCAAAACCGACTGCATCGCAGGGGTGAGTTCCAAAGACAAGTATTTCGAGCAGTTCGCCGGAATTATAGTCCTGAAGCCGGACATCGTTTTTTTCTTTTTTATAGGAAAACAGCCTTTCGGTACGCGGAAAAACGGTTGCTTTAGGGGATTGTACCGTTTGAATATGACCGGTCGCTATCTCATCAACAGATGCCACGATCCGGAAATCCGTCTGTTCGCCCCTGACAGCCGGCGCATAGATAGAAATGCCGTCTGTTTGCACTTGTTTCAGGCAATTCATTAGCGATTGGCGGCTGATATATTTTCGTTCCATAGATTATGCAATAAAATTATCTTTATCATCCGGTTTAAATGTAGATAACACATTACCTTTTTCGTCCGGTTCTCCAAAACTTTCTTTCACCCATCCATCCATCCGGTGCGACAGGATATGAATGGGGATTCCTACCGGACAGGCGGCTCCACAGGCGCCGCAATCGGAGCAGCGTCCTGCCATGTGCATCACGCGATTGATTTGCCATTCCATATTGCCCAAAGTAGTTGCCCAAGGTTGTACCCATTGCGGACGATTGATTTCAACGATACATTTTGCGCAATAACACATCGGACAGGCTGCACGACAGGCGTAACACTTGAAACATCTCGACAATTCTTCCGTCCAAAATTCCCAGCGTTCGGCAACCGTCATGGCGTCAATTTTTTGAGCTGTTTCATCTTCGTCCGGTTTTGCCGGCGCAGGCATTGCGTTCAGGTGCTGCTTTATTTCTTCGGCGGTTTGGAGCAGTTTAAGTTCTCCTTTCTCCGTAAGTGCAAAGACGCGAAGATTTTCTTCTTTCAGTTGATGTTCGCCGAACAGGAGCATGATATTCTTTAAGGCATAATACGATGCCGCTATCCCGACTTTTTTCCCTTCAACCAAATCTTTCCGCGTTAAGTAAACTGCCAAATTTCCCAAACATTTTTCATTGAAAATCAATTTGCCGGCATCTTCGGGCTTTGACACAAAAACCGGTCGCAAGGAACGGGTTCCGTTTTCATATCCGATGAAAATGTCAATGGTTTTATTTTCCAAGAGCGATTGAACTTGACTGCTTATTTCATTCATGCTGCGCCTCCGTTTCTTCCTTTACTTCAGGTTTGTGTTCGGATAAGAAGTCGGCAACCTTATGATATTCGGTGTAAGGACCTAATTCCCGCAAGTCGGCGACCGCTTCGTTAACTACTTCCGCCCATTTAGCGCCTTCGGCTGCCGATACCCAAAAGAATTTGATTCGCCGGATATCTATTCCCAGAAAGTTGAGTAAACTCCGGAAGAGAATCCATCGGCGGCGGGCATGAAAATTACCGGACGTGTAATGGCAGTCGTTTGGGTGACAACCGGAAACGATTACGCCGTCCATTCCGTTAGCAAACGCTTTAAGTAGAAGCAAAAAGTCAATTCTGCCCGTACACGGGAAACGAATGATTTTCACATTCGAAGCATATTTGATGCGGCTTGTGCCTGTCAAATCGGCTCCCGTGTAAGTACACCAATTGCATACAAAAGCTAATACTTTGGGTTCAAATTCGTTAGACATATTTCATTATTTACTGGAGTTACAAAGTTAGTATAATAAATTCATTAAAGCAAATCAATTTCAACGAGGTTTTTAGTTTTTCAATCTCCACCGATTATGCGTCCACAAATAAGCGGAAGGATTTCTTAAAATGGTCTGCTCCATGCAGTGCATGTATTTTTCCGTGATTTCAAATTCGGCTGTTTCTGCCGCATTGCCTGAAATTACCCGGATAGATCCTTCGTAATATCCTCTTTTCAAAGATTTAATATCCAAATAACAGACGGCGGCTTTGGCATGTTGGGCAATTTTTTCCGTTCCTGTTAATACCGGAGTTTCCTGATTCAAAAATCGTATGAGGTGCGGGATTTGATTTCCTGAAGGTTTTTGATCGGACATGAATCCGATTATCCAGTTTGTATCCGTTTTCCGGAGATTGATAATATCGCGGTAAATGTTATGTTTTGTAAATCCTGTCGAATGGAAACGCTTCCGTAAATTCAGAAAAAAAAGGTCGGAAACTTTATTTTTTAACGGGCGGTAAACCTGTCCCGAAATCGTATTTTCATCGCCTTTCAAATGAAGCATAATGGAAGGAACCCATTCCCAATTGCCATAATGTCCCAGCATCAAAACAATCGGACGCCGTTCGTCCAGAAAATGTTGCGCAGGTTCTAAATTTTTGAAAATGAAATGTTTTCGCATTTGCGAATCGGAAATATGCAGCAGTTTGATTGTTTCAACAAAATAATCGCAGAAATGCCTGTAAAAGTCTTTTTCGATTTTCCGGATTTCCAACGGCGTCTTTTCCGGAAAGGCGTTATTCAGATTTTTACGCACTAATTTTCGTCGGTAACGCCCCAGATAATAGACAATAAAATAAAAGAAATCCGAAATAAAAAATAATATCCGGAACGGAAGGAGCGCCGTTAAAAAAGCGGGTATATATACTAACAGGTACAATAAGCGATTCATATTGTCATTATCATTTTTTCTTCGTCAAACCGGTTCAAAGTTACCGGTTTCAATTTATTTATCCAAGAATTGTCGTAATCAGCTTCCACTTTGAGGTAATTTTCGGTGAATCCGTGCATTTTTTGTCCTCTCGGCGTATGCTCGAACAAAACCTGATGCGCTGTTCCGGTTTGAGATTGATAAAATTCTCGAAGTTTCCGGTCTGACAATTCTAATAATCGCCGGCTACGCTCCTGCTTTGCTTTCGGATGCACGGCGTAATCAATGTTCAACGCTTGCGTACCCGGACGTTCGGAATAGGTAAAAACATGCAATTGGGAAATCGGCAATGATTCAATCAGTTGTTCGGTAGCTTCAAAATATTCGTTCTTTTCGCCTCTTACGCCGACAATGACGTCCACGCCGATAAAGGCTTCCGGTAATAATGCTTTGATTTTTTTTATTTTGGAGGCAAACAACCGTGTATCGTATTTCCTGCGCATCAATCGGAGCACTTCATCGGCGCCTGATTGCAACGGAATATGAAAATGCGGGGCAAAACGTTGCGATTGAACGATAAATTCAAGAATTTCATCGCTCAGTAAATTCGGTTCAATGGAGGAGATACGGAAGCGTTCGATGGATTCGACCCTGTCAAGGGCTTGTATTAAATCGAAAAATGTTTCCCCGGTCGATTTTCCGAAGTCGCCGATGTTGATGCCGGTCAATACGATTTCTTTACCGCCTTCGTTTCCTGCTTCTTCCGCCATCTTCACCAAATCGGCGATTTTCCCGTTTCGGCTTCTGCCTCGAGCAAGCGGAATAGTGCAATAGGAACAAAAGTAATCGCAACCGTCCTGCACTTTCAGGAAATGGCGCGTACGGTCGTCTTTTGAACAGGACGGAACGAACTCGCGAATGTCTTTCACCGGAGAAACCACAATTTTTGAATCGTTTTCCCTGTTAATTAAATGAGCCAATAAATCCGCTTTTTCACCGGTTCCCAAAACCAAGTCCACGCCCTCAATCCGGCTTACGTCTTCCGGCTTCAATTGAGCGTAACAGCCTACAACTACAACGAATGCTCCCTGATGTTGTCTGCTGATTCTGCGGATTGCCTGACGGCATTTTTTATCGGCTAATTCCGTAACTGAACAAGTATTGATGATACATATATCGGCTGTTTCTCCGGGTTGTATTTTGCGAATGCCCTGTTCCGCCAACTGTTTTCCGATAGCAGATGTTTCGGCAAAGTTTAATTTGCAACCCAGCGTGAAATAAGCTGCTTTTTTATTTTCAAAAATTGTTTTGTCGATCACGTGAAAGAATTTTCTCACAAAGGTAGTTATAATAACCCAATAATTGATAATTGACTTCGTCGAACGTTGTTTTATAATTTATAATCCATTTAATCACTTTAGCACAAAAATAAGCCTTTTAGTTTGCAATTTGAAAGATTTTACCTATTTTTGTATCCAAAATATAAAGTATTATGAGCTATTTAATAACGCCTAAAGCATATAAATCGTCTTTGAATAAAATTGAAACAGAGCGAGGTATTCAAAAAATTAAGGACTTTTTCCAGCAGAATTTATCATCGGAATTACGATTAAGACGAACAACTGCCCCGCTTTTTGTGCTGAAAGGGACGGGCATCAATGATGATTTGAATGGAACCGAAAGAGCCGTTACTTTTCCAATTAAGGATTTAAATGATACCAAAGCCGAAATCGTACATTCCTTAGCGAAATGGAAACGTTTGATGTTGGCTGACTTACATATAGAGCCCGGTTATGGTATTTATACGGATATGAACGCTATCCGCGCAGACGAGGAATTGGGAAATCTTCATTCGCTTTATGTCGATCAGTGGGATTGGGAATTGGTTATGCGTGAAAACGAACGAAATATTGATTTCCTTAAAGACATTGTTCGCCGAATTTATGCCGCTATTCTTCGTACCGAATTTTTAGTTTATGAAACGTATTCTGAATTTAAACCTCAACTTCCTCTGACAATTTACTTTATTCATGCCGAAGAATTGCTTCAAAAATATCCCGGAATGAGTGGAAAAGAACGGGAAGACGCTATCGCTAAAGAAAAAGGAGCAGTGTTCATTATCGGTATTGGTTGCCCGTTGAGCAATGGGCAGAAACACGACGGACGGGCTCCCGATTATGATGATTGGACAACCGTTGCCAACGGATTTCAGGGACTGAACGGCGATATTTTGGTTTGGGACGAAGTGCTGGAAAGATCTATTGAACTTTCTTCTATGGGAATTCGCGTCAACGCGGAAGTTTTGGAAAAACAGCTGATTGCATCGGGAACCGAAAACCGGAAAGAACTCTATTTTCATAAACGCTTATTGAATAACGAACTGCCACAAACTATCGGGGGCGGAATCGGTCAATCGCGCTTGTGTATGTTTCTCTTGCATAAGGCGCATATCGGCGAAATCCAGGCGAGCATTTGGCCGCAGGAAATGCGGAAAGAGGCGCTAAAGTATGGAATAGCGATGATATAAAGATGTGGAAGATTTTCCGGAAATCATTTTGCCAGCCATTCGCACCATTCCTCCATTCCGATATTTTTCAAAGCCGACATTTCGAAAATCCGTAACTGAGGATTGACTTTCAGACAATTTTCACGGAGCGCATCAATGCTTGTGGTGAGATAGGACGCCAAATCCGTTTTGTTGATGATACACACGTTCGCTTCAATGAAGATATGCGGATATTTCAACGGCTTGTCATCTCCTTCGGTAGTACTGACAATGACTACTTTTTCCGCTTCACCCAGATCGAAAAGGGCAGGACAAACCAGATTCCCAACATTTTCAATAAAAAGCAGCGAATTTGTCTCCGGATTTAAATGCTTCAAAGCATGGTTAATCATTGATGCTTCCAAGTGACACCCTGTTCCGGTATTTACCTGAAAAACAGGAATCCCCAGCGCGGCAATCCGGTCGGCGTCGTTTGAAGTCTGTTGGTCGCCCTCGATTACATAGACGGGCTTCCGATTTTTCAGTTGCCGGATTGTTTCTTCCAATAAAGTTGTTTTCCCTGAGCCGGGAGAACTCATTAAATTCAGACAAAAAATATTTTTTGCTTCAAAATATCCACGGTTTCTTTCCGCCAAAAGATTATTCCGTTGAAGAATATCCTGTTCTACGGCAATAATCCGGTTTTCATCGTGAGAATGATGCTCGTGATCGTGGTGATGTTCGTGCTCATGATCCGAATCGTGGTGATGATGACTTCCGCATCCGCAAGTAGCGCACATAATATAATCTTTTATTATTTACAATCGTTTGTTATAAATTTGTCATTCACGCATTAATCTGTTTTTCAAGCATCAAAGGTAAGATAAATTTCTTACAGATGAAACGTTTTTGTCGGATAAATGTGATGAACGATTTGATTTACCCGTATATCAGAATATTCTAACGAAAAAATTTTGCACGTCACAATCTTTAAACTACATTTGCATCTCATTACATGATTTTTAAAAATAAACAATAAATATTTAAATTATGAAAAACTTATATTTTGTTAAGGCATTCAAGCCTTTCGACGGCGGAGTGTTCGTTGGATTAATGCCATTCAGTTTTCAAAACAGAATAACGCCATACGATAAGAAAATACAATTGTCAGCAATGTCACTGTCATTGGGTTATATGATCAATTGAGAATCATGAATACCCATCATTACAAATCTCCGCTCGGAGCCATAGAAATAAAAGCTGATGACGAGGCAATCACCGGTCTCCGGTTGCTGAATAAGAATCCTGAGCCGTGGCAAACATCTGCAAATCCTTTAATTGTGGAGACCGGCAAGCAAATGGACGAGTATTTTGCAGGCAAACGCAGGGCATTTGAGTTGCCGCTATCTCCCGAAGGAACTCCTTTCCAACAAAAAGTATGGAAACAATTGCAGGAAATTCCTTACGGACAAACCATCAGTTATGCTCAATTAGCAAAAGCGGTCGGAAATCCGAAAGCCTGTCGCGCCGTTGGGTCGGCAAATGGTAAAAATCCGATTGCTATTATTATTCCCTGTCACCGCGTTATCGCTTCGGACGGAAGTCTTGGCGGGTTTGCGAGTGGGCTGGATAACAAGATGCAATTGCTTGCATTGGAAAGATAACTGAGAATCGCAGCCGTTTTCACTCTTTCAATTTCCTTAAAAACTCCTGTATTTTCAGTTCCTGCGGATTATTCTGAGAAAACCAGAATTTTTTATCTTTTATTTCTTCCGGCAGATAATCTTGCTTGACATAATTTCCTTCGTAATTATGAGCGTATTTATAGCCTTTGTGGTAATTCAAATCTTTCATCAACTGAGTAGGAGCATTCCGTAAGTGAAGCGGTACGGGAAGATTACCCGATTGACTCACTTCGCCCAAAGCGCTTTCAATAGCCATATATGCGGAATTGCTTTTGGGACTTGTAGCCAAATAAATTGTTGTCTCGGCTAAGATGATTCGCCCTTCGGGCCACCCGATTTTAGTTAAAGCGTCGAAACAGGCGTTAGCTAACAGTAAAGCATTCGGATTTGCCAAGCCAATATCTTCGGAGGCGGCAATCACCATGCGACGGGCGATAAATTTGGGATCTTCGCCTCCGGCAACCATTCGCGCCAGCCAGTAAATAGCGCCGTCGGGGTCGCTTCCGCGAATGGATTTGATAAAAGCCGAAATAATATCGTAGTGCATTTCACCGCCCTTGTCGTAAGCTACAGGGTTTTCCTGCAAACGATCAATCACTTTTTCGTCGGTAATAAGAATAGTCCCTTCCGGATTGTCCGACCCATCGTCGGCATCAACAACCAACTCAATAATATTCAACAATTTACGGGCATCGCCTCCGGCAAAACGCATCAAAGCGGCAGTTTCCAGCACTTTTACCGGTTTCTTTTTTAATTCAATATCTTCTTTCAACGCTTTGTGCATCAAAACCAACAAGTCCTGTTCATCTAAACTTTTTAATACATACACCTGACAACGGGAAAGCAAGGGGCTGATCACTTCAAACGAAGGATTTTCGGTAGTAGCGCCAATCAAAGTAATCGTGCCGTTTTCGACTGCTGAAAGCAACGAATCCTGTTGGGATTTACTGAACCTGTGAATTTCGTCAATAAAAAGAATGGGACGTTTGTTGTTAAAAAAAGCAGTTGATTTGGCTTTTTCAATCACTTCCCTGACATCTTTTACGCCCGAATTGATGGCGCTTAAAGTATAAAAAGGAATATCCAACTGTTTGGAAATAATTTTTGCCAGCGTAGTTTTTCCCACTCCCGGCGGACCCCAAAGAATGAAAGACGGTACATTTCCCGAATCAATCATTTTCCGAAGTACGCTTCCTTTTCCTACCAATTGTTTCTGACCGGCATAATCGTCTAACGACGTAGGACGCATTCGTTCCGCTAACGGTTGGTTCATAAATAAAAAAATTCAGTTACCAAGTAAGATTTGTTCGTCGTTTAAGTGGCGGCGGTAAAGAATCAGGAACAGCGTAAAACCATTCCAATTTTCAGTCGGGACGTAGAGCGGAGACCATTCAACCGGCAAAGCTGGCTAATCGTCACCCCATACCGTAACGCTATTTTCGACAAGGTTTCACCTGTTTGTACACGATGATAAGTAACAGACCGATTCTGTGCGGTATATCTGTTGTATCGACCGTAATTACTATTGTGTATGCTTAGAGCATTAATATTCGTTTTTTGGAAAAGATAGGCTTCGTCGTATGTACAAAAATTATCAAAATCAACAATATCTGCGGGATCGATTGCCTGACCCAAAAAACGGCATTCAAAGTGCAAATGCGGTCCAGTGGAACGTCCCGTATTTCCGCCCAAGGCAATTGGCTGACCGGCGCTAACAGCTTCTTCCTCATCTACTAAGAACTTGGACAAATGACCATAAACAGTTTCCAGACCATTGGGATGACGCAGTACTAAATAATAACCATAACCCTTTCTCTCATATTGCTTTAGTCTTACCTTTCCTTCAAATGCAGCATAAACGGTATCTCCTTTTTGCAATTTTAAATCCGTTCCGTAATGAAATCTTCTTCCGCGCGGACCGAAAGGAGACGTTATTTTCCCTTCAACCGGCATGGTAAAATTAGCAAGGTCAATTTTGAAAGTATCAGGAATTGTAACTTCGGAGTATGCTTTTATGTATTGATTATTCCAGATTCCGTCATATAATTCGTCGGCAGGCGACAGGTCGTCCTCTTCTTCATTTAGTTCATAAAGCAGTTGCAATGAATCAATAGCGGCGGTTTCCATTTTTGTAGTGACTTTGTCGGCAACTAAAGTACGCTTTGTATTTATTTTGCTTATTTCATCTGATGTTATACCTCCATCGCTCTGATTTTGAGCAAATAAAGCGCCAAATGGAAAACCAAGGAAAACAAGAGAAATAATTCTTATAAGAGTGTGCGCTTTGTGTGTCATTTTCAATTGTTGTTTTTCATAAGAGGTCAAACCTCATCATTAGCATATAAGTTTGAAAGCATATTCAAATTGTAATCAAACAATTCGTCCTCTTTAAAGAAACGCTGCAATTCTTCTTTTGCCGATTCCGCAGAATCCGACGCATGAAGGATATTTTCCTGCATACTCATACTGAAATCGCCTCGAATCGTTCCCGGCAACGCTTCACGACTATTGGTGACTCCCATAAGCAATCGAACGACTGTAACAGCATCTACCCCTTTCAAGCAACACACAACTACCGGACATATTCTCATTGAGTCTTTAACCTTCTGAAAAAAAGGCTTGTCTTTCAGGTGTGCATAGTGTTCGCTTAATATTTCATCGCTTAACCAGACCATTTTCAATCCGGCAACTATTAAACCTTTCCTTTCAAACCGACGTATGATTTCGCCTATTAATTCTCGTTGAACAGCGGAAGGCTTAAGGATAACAAGTGTTTTATCTAACATACGAACTATAAAATTTTACGTTGTACAAAACTTTTACGACTACAAAGAAAAGAAATAATAATCAGACTTCCAAATAAATAATAGTTAAAATTTGTTAGAGGCGTTCATTTTAATTTTCCTTTGGCAAGTTTTGGATAATACCAATCAGTTCATATTGCTCAATAAGATTCTGAATTCGTCCTATATCGACATTTTCTTCCAAAGCGATATTGTATAACAGATTGCCATTGAAAATATAAACATTTTGAGGAATTACTCCAATTTGGCTCCGCCAATTTTGTATTGCAATATCCTGCATGATTAATAATACTTTTTATCATTTTATGCACATAAAGCAATCTAATTATGTGTCAGATATGCCCATAAAACGGTATTCAGCATCCACAAATAAATTATACATTAATAACCAATAACGAAAACGGCGTCATTTCCGTCGCTTGCGACCTGCCGACAGCAAAAACAGGATTATGTTATAAAACATATTTTGGTTGTTGGAAAATTCACCGATTTTTCGTAATTTGCGCCGTTTTTTTAAATCAAATTTATTGTTCAATTATTTAACAAAATTAGTATAATGAAAGTATATCAAACCAATGAAATTCGGAACATTGCAATCATCGGCGGTTCCGGCTCCGGGAAAACCACTCTCGCAGAAGCGCTGCTTTTCGAGGGTGGAATCATAAAACGCAGAGGTTCCGTTGATAGCGGAAACACGGTATCGGATTATTTTTCCGTAGAAAAAGAATATGGATATTCGGTTTTTTCGACCATTTTCAGCGTAGAATGGCAGAACAAAAAGTTAAATTTTATCGACAGCCCGGGATCTGATGATTTTTCCGGTGGAGCAGTTTCCGCCATGAATGTTACCGATACGGCGTTGATGGTTCTCAATGCCCAATATGGCGTAGAGGTAGGCACTATCAACTCATTCCGGTATGCCGAAGATTTGCACAAACCGGTTATATTCCTTATCAATCAGTTAGATAAAGAATATGCCGATTTCGACAAAACGTTGCTTCAACTCAAAGAGACTTACGGCGGCAAAGTGGTTCCGATTCAATACCCTGTGCAAACCGGACAACATTTTCATCAAATGATTGATGTGTTGAAAATGAAGATGTATCAATGGAAGCACGAAGGCGGAGTTCCCGATATTTTGGATATACCTTCGGAAGAGCTGAGCAAAGCGGAGGAATTGCATAATGCGCTTGTTGAAGCGGCTGCCGAAAACGATGAAGCGCTGATGGAAAAATTCTTCGACCAGGGAAGTCTGACCGAAGATGAAATGAGGGAAGGCATTCGCAAAGGTCTGTTAACGCGCGGAATGTTTCCGGTGATTTGCGCCTCGTCGGGCAAAGATATGGGCGTTCGCCGGTTGATGGAATTTTTATGCAACAACGCTCCCTGCGTTTCGGAATTGCCTCTTTATAAAAATACCGAAGGCAAAGAAATTCAACCCAATCCGGAAGCTCCCGTCAGCCTTTTTGTTTTCAAAACCACCGTTGAACCGCATATCGGACGCGTATCCTACTTTAGAGTAATGTCGGGAACGGTAAAAATTGGCGATGACTTACTGAATGAGAATCGCGGCTCGAAAGAGCGTATTTCGCAGTTGTTCGTTGTTGCCGGACAAAACCGCACGGAAGTTACCGAATTGCAAGCGGGGGATATCGGCGCAACCGTCAAGCTGAAAGACGTGAACACCGGTCATACCTTGAACGGCAAAGGAACAGACAATAGATTTGATTTTATTAAATATCCAAATTCCAAGTACCGGCGTGCCATCAAAGCCGCCAATGAAGCGGATTCCGAAAAGATGATGGAAATCCTCAACCGGATGCGCTCCGAAGATCCGACCTGGATTATTGAACAATCGAAAGAACTGAAGCAGGTGATTGTTTCCGGTCAGGGTGAATTTCACTTGAAAACGCTGAAATGGCGAATCGAAAACAGCGATAAACTGTTAGTTGAGTATTTTGAGCCGAAAATTCCTTATCGCGAAACCATTACGAAATCGGCACGCGCCGATTACCGTCATAAAAAACAATCGGGCGGCGCCGGACAATTCGGCGAAGTACACCTGATTATCGAGCCTTATCAGGAAGGAGTGCCCACGCAGGATATTTACCGGTTCGGCGGACAGGAATTTAAAATTCAAGCGCGTGATGTACAGGAAATTCCGATGGATTGGGGCGGAAAATTAGTATTTGTCAACTCCATTGTCGGCGGTTCGATTGATGCCCGCTTTTTACCGGCTATCCTGAAAGGGGTTATGGCGCGAATGGAACAAGGTCCTTTGACCGGCTCGTATGCCCGCGACGTCCGCGTCATTGTTTATGACGGTAAAATGCACCCTGTGGATTCCAATGAAATTTCATTCATGCTTGCCGGACGGAATGCTTTCTCCGAAGCGTTCAAAAATGCCGGACCGAAAATTTTGGAACCGATCTACGATGTGGAAGTTTCTCTGCCTTCGGAATATATGGGCGATGTGATGGGTGATTTACAAAGCCGTCGCGCCATGATTATGGGTATGCACTCCGAAAAAGGATACGAAAAACTGATGGCGAAAGTGCCCCTGAAAGAGATGAGTAATTATTCAACCTCGTTGAGTTCCATCACCGGCGGTCGCGCCTCTTTCACCATGAAGTTTGCTTCCTACGAATTAGTTCCGTCTGACGTTCAGGATAAATTACTGAAAGAATACGAAGCACAGCAGGAAGCGGAATAGTATGGCAATAATTAAACCATTCAGAGGAATACGTCCTCCCCAAAAATACGTAACGGAAGTCGCTTCACGTCCGTATGATGTGCTGAACTCCGAAGAAGCGCGCGAAGAAGCGAAAGGAAATGAGAAATCCCTGTATCATATCATCAAGCCGGAAATTGATTTTCCCGCCGGAACCGATGAACATGCTCCGGAAGTGTATGAAAAAGCGGCGGAAAATTTTCGCAACTTTCAGGAAAAAGGCTGGTTAGTGCAAGACAAGGAAGAATGTTATTACGTTTATGCTCAAACCATGAGCGGACGCACGCAATACGGTCTGGTAGTCGCTTCGTATGTCGATGACTATCTGAGCGGTAAAATCAAAAAGCATGAGCTGACCCGCAAAGACAAGGAAGAAGACCGCATGAAGCATGTCCGTATCAACAATGCGAATCTGGAACCGGTTTTCTTCGCCTATCCCGATAATCCCGAATTAGATGCCATCGTGCAGGAAACGGTCAAAAATGCTCCCGAATATGATTTTGTTTCCGGCGACCAAATCGGACATCATTTCTGGATTATTGATAATCCGGCGACTATCCGTAAAATTACGGCGTTGTTTGCTGAAATTCCTTATTTATATATCGCCGACGGGCATCACCGTTCGGCTGCTGCCGCTTTGGTCGGCGCTGAGAAAGCCAAACAAAATCCGAATCATACCGGTAAGGAAGAATACAATTATTTCATGGCGGTTTGTTTTCCTGCAGATCAATTGAAAATTATGGATTACAACCGCGTAGTGAAAGATTTGAACAGTTTGAGCAAAGAAGAATTTCTCCGTAAACTGAGCGAAAATTTCCAAGTGACGCCCAAAGGTGAGACCGTTTATCATCCGGCGAAACTGCATAATTTCTCCCTGTATCTCGACAAACAATGGTATTCGCTTGACGCTAAACAGGGAACGTACAACGACAGGGACCCGATTGGCGTTTTAGATGTTACGATTTCCTCCAACCTGATTCTCGACCAAATTTTAGGAATTAAAGACCTGCGCACTGACAAACGCATTGATTTTGTGGGCGGTTTGCGTGGATTGGAAGAGTTGAAGCGCCGTGTGGATAGTGGGGAAATGGCAGTTGCTCTGGCTCTTTATCCGGTTTCGATGAAGCAATTAATTGATATTGCCGATACAGGGAATATTATGCCGCCAAAAACGACCTGGTTTGAGCCTAAACTGCGTTCCGGTCTGGTTGTTCATTCTCTGGAATGATTTATTAGAACACAGATGGCGCGGATAAATCAGCGAAAATCCGCGTCATCTGCGTTCTAAAACACTTTTCTAATAATCTCCCCAACCCACAATACCAACGAAGTAACAACAATAATAATCCCCCAATCCACAAGTTTCAACGGTTCAACATTGAACATTTTTCCGCCAATGGTGACAATCAGCCATTGACCGACAAGTATTATAAGGGCTATCAACAGGAATCCGCCGCATTTGCCGATGGATGCAAAAGTCGATTTCCCGGTCATAAACGCTTTGGCATTGAACATATTCCAGAATTGGAGCATGACGAATATCGTAAAGAAAAGAGATAATTCATACGTCGATAATCCATTGCCGGTTTCAAAATTGAAGAAAGTTTTGCCAAATTCAATCAGGTTAAATTCTTTCAAAGTCGTTATATCGGCATGCTTGAAGTATTGTAATAATCCGAACAGTATAATTACAAAAAATATCCCTACTCCTAAAACACTTTTCCACATCGGTTCAGTGATAATAAAATCGGTGGTTTTCCGCGGTTTGTTCTGCATCACTTTTTCGTTCGGGGGAAGCGAAGCTAACGCCACTGCTGCAAACGTATCCATAATCAGGTTCACCCAAAGCATTTGCGTGACGGTCAACGGCGATTCCGTGCCAAGAAATGCTCCAATCAACACGATAATACAAGCCGCCACGTTGATAGTCAACTGGAAAAGAATGAATCGCTGAATGTTTTGATACAGCGAAC
>Ga0123357_10000282_pt1 | contig 48587 bp, 38 predicted proteins | sample TergutEmb28metaG_FD_89873 | JGI IMG/M metagenome (GOLD analysis project Ga0123357, IMG submission 89873) | Embiratermes neotenicus P4 segment gut microbial communities from Petit-Saut dam, French Guiana - Emb289 P4 | ecosystem: Host-associated > Arthropoda: Insects > Digestive system > Gut ...
TGAAATTCTTCGCGATCTTCTTTTAACAAACGGGTGCGTTCTTCAAAAGAAATTCCTGCCGGACAATAGCCGCCTTCATAAGCTGCATGGCAGGACGTTTGGTCGGAAAGCAAATCAATGTGAATGTTGTTTTGTGCGGCATAATCCAATAAATCAACGATATTTCCATGAAAAGCAATGGAATAAGGCGTTTGTTCGCGAATGTATTTTTCCGATGCCGCAAACGCTTCCTGAGGTGTCGCGGAGACAGAATGTACCCAGCCCTGATTTTTGCGGGTTTCGATACGCGAAGCATCTACTTCGGCGATAATTGCTACGGCTCCTGCAATTTCGGCGGCTTTGGGTTGCGCCCCGCTCATTCCGCCTAATCCGGACGATACAAATAATTTCCCTTTCAAATCGCCGTCGTGCGGAACGCCCAGTTTCAATCGCCCGGCATTTAATAAAGTGTTAAAAGTGCCGTGAACAATGCCTTGCGGACCGATATACATCCAGCCGCCGGCAGTCATCTGTCCGTAATTGGCAACGCCCATCTGAGCCGCTATTTCCCAATCGGCTTGATTGTCATACATGCCGACCATCATTGAATTGGTGATAATGACGCGGGGCGACAGGGAATGAGATTTGAAAAGTCCCAACGGATGTCCCGATTCGATGACTAAGGTCTGTTCGCCTGTCAACGCCTGCAAGTATTGCTTAATCAAACGATATTGCATCCAATTCTGACAGACTTGCCCTGTCTCGCCATAAGTGACTAATTCGTATGGATACAGAGCAATATCAAAAGACAGATTATTGTCAATCATCACCTGAAATGCTTTTCCTTCGATGCAATTTCCTTCGTATTCATCAATGGGCTTCGGTTGTATATCTCCTTGTGGACGATAGCGATAACCATAGATTCGTCCTCTCGTATGCAACTCGTCCAAAAATTCGGGCGCTAACTGCTGATGCAATTCTACCGGAATATACCGGAGCGCATTTTTCAAAGCAGTTTCCGTTTGGGATTGCGTCAGGCGGAATCCGCGATCGGGCGCACGGCGGATTCCATCTATAAATTTTGGATAATTAGGTAGTTGATTACTTATTCCTTTGATCATGTTGTTTGTTGTTTTTGGATTAAATTTGATAGGACGAAGATACTAATTATTCAAATCATATCCTACAAATACAACCAAAAACTTATATTTTTAATTTTATCCCAATTTTAGTTAGAGTCCACGTAATTCCTATACAGAAGAAAGAAAGTAAAATACATTTTAGCAATCCGGCAGGATAAATAAGCCAGGCTGCGGGTAATGAAAAATTGGTCATACTGAAAATCGCATCCAACCAATAAGGTATCAGATAGCAAGTGAGAGTAGCCGTTCCGGCCGGCCCAATGCTATAAAACCATGAGTGTTTATTTTTTAGATCTACTAACCAATAAATAAGAGGATAGGCTAAAACAGAAATTCCGGTGCAATAAAATAACCAGGGAGGTGTTTCGCCTATCTTGGATATGATCCAAAAATAATTGCTCAGTTTGCCGAATACGATGAAAAGGACTCCGGAAACAATCAGCCACGGTAGCAATTTTTTGAATGAAAACCGGTTAAATAATAAGGACAGAAGTACGCCTCCCGTAGTAAAAGCATGAAATACGCCATTTCCACGAAGTATTTCATCAAAGATTCCTAACCGGTGACTTGCTCCCGCCATACACAATACAACAAACAATAGCCATGCGATTGCCTGGTATTTCAAATTTTTGCGAACAAAGACATAAATGAGTGCGCAAATCAAATACGTCCATCCGATCAATCCCAATATTCCCCACCACTTAGGTTGCATGATGCTGCCTTTGGCGTCACGGAAAATAAACGCTAAAAAGAGGAGTAAGGCAATTCCTATGATTTGCAGTCCTTTGAAAATGTATTTACTGCTGTTTTGTTTCTTCGGATAAATATTCCAGATCAGGAAAAATCCGGCTAACATAAGCATCGCAAATACATCTCTGTTCATGATCGTAGAACTCAAATTTTCGTAATTGACCGTAAACACTCCCATGACCAGCAATGCGATGGAACGAAAAACAATATGTTTGATAATGGTCGGCTTGGATTCTCCTTTGGCCATACGGTTTTCAATAGCAAAAGGGATCGACATTCCCAGAATAAATAAAAACGACGGGAAGATAACATCGGAAAAACCCAAAAAGTCTTCCCTGATTTTCGCATGTTCCAGCCAATGCGGAACTCCCGAAAGGGTCCACAAGTCATTCACAAAAATCATGAGAAACATGGTAAGCGCTCTAAAAACGTCGATAGACGCAATACGTGTAGATGTTTTCATATAGCTATTTCTTTTATATAAAATTTTCTGCAATAGCAGCTGCCGTTTCTTTGAATTCGTCGGGAGTCAACTTCTGTTTAGGATTGTTGAAATAGATATCCGGCTCTTTGGTTATAGGTACCAAATGGATGTGCGCATGAGGAACTTCCAGGCCAATCACCGTCACGCCAATGCGTTTGCATGGAATCGCTTTTTTTATGGCTTTGGCCACCCGTTTGGAAAAGATCATCATATCACCCAATGTTTTATCGTCCAAATCGAAGATGTAATCTTCTTCTTTTTTGGGAACTACCAGCACATGCCCCTTAACTAACGGATTAATATCCAAGAAAGCATAAAACTCCGAATTCTCAGCTACCTTGTAACTTGGGATTTCGCCTGCAATTATTTTACTGAAAATAGTCATAAAGCAATATCAATTATTTCAAATGTCATTATTCCACTCGGCACTTTAATCTCTGCAATATCGCCGGTTTTTTTACCTAACAAGCCTTTTCCTATGGGAGTATTCACCGCGATTTTACCTTCTTTTAAATTAGCTTCGCTTTCCGATACTAAGGTGTAGACCATTTTTTGTCCGTTTTTCGTGTTTCGTATCGTTACTTTATTCAAGATTTGTACGCTGTCGGTTGAAATCCGGCTTTCGTCGATCAGCCGTGAATTGGAAATCAAGCTTTTCAATTGAGCTATTTTTGCTTCAACAATTCCTTGCATTTCTTTTGCCGCATCATACTCTGCATTTTCCGACAAATCACCTTTATCCCGAGCTTCTGCAATTTGTTTGGAGATCGCGGGACGTCTTTCCGATTCAAGATAATTTACTTCTTCCACCAGCTTATTGTATCCTTCCCTGGTCATATAATGTATAGCCATACCTTTAATATTACGGTTTAAAACAAAAAGAAAAAACAAAAAGAATTCCGATCATTAACGATCGGAACTCTCATAAAATTAATAAAAATTACGCTTATGAAAACGCCAATGCTACATTAGCATTTGCAAAATTAATGCTTGTTTTTCTTAATGCCAAATTTATAATCATGTTTAATAACATATTTTATTTTAGGAACGGTAAAATATCATTAGCCAATTCGGTATAATTCTCAATTCGCTTCACAATTTCCCCTTTTTTATTTAAAATAAAACCTGTTGGAAGCTCGCTGACATTGTATTTTTTTGCAATGTCGGAATTGACGGATTGCGGATCCATTACACAGATCCAGGGAAGATTAATTGCCGAATTTTTCCAGAAATGTTCATCGGCATCCAATGATATTTGGTAGATTTGAAATCCTTGGGTTCGATATTTCTCATAGATTATTGCCAGCTGCTGATTGTGTGATGGCGATTCGTCCATTGCATAAACCGTGAAATCCACCAAAACCACTTTGTCTTTCCCTATTTCCGAAAGACGATAGGTTTTATCATCAACCCCCGGTAACGATACATCGAAATATTCTTGACTTGCAATGGTATTGGAATCCAAGTTTGCCTGTTCGCCCCGTAAAACAGCTAAAGAATTAGTGAATATTTGCACTAATTGCTTGGTTCTTGGAGCATCCGGATAATGTTGATTCCAATTATTAGCTACCGCTCCATACGCTTTCGCATCGGTTTTATCGTAAGGATCAAAAATTAGTAAACCATTGATTTGCTGAAATAAGGCGAAATAGGCAGAGGTCGAAGCCGGATTGTTGTAAATAAATTTTTTCGCTTCATCCTTGTACTCTCCGATACAAGCATTTACCTTCTCCTTATATTCATCTGCCGTAATACTTTGAGAACGGTACTGCTCATGGAGCTGATTGTAAGCTTCACTTGTTTTCAACTGTAATAAAGTCAATGTCTTGACATGTTCGGATTCCGTTGAACCTTCGACCGTATAGTTTTGTGCAAATTGGAGTGTATCCGAATTAATCGTGATCACTTCGCAACTGTCAACTGCAAAATTAATCAGTTGATGATTTAACCTCAAGCGATAGAAATCCGGGGCTTTGGGTCGTTCATGCTTGAATGTATAAAGACCATTATTAGCTAATTTTACCGAATCTAAAAGGACTGCTTTTGAGGTAGTCACATTTTCTAAATAAAGTATTTTCTCATTTCCATCCTTGATACGGCCTTTTACCGTAAAATGATTTTTATTGGAACAGGAAATCAGGATTCCGATTGCCGGAATTAAGAATGCAAGTTGAACAACAATATTATGTTTCATTATCTATTATTATGGAATTTTAGGTGCAAATATACGATATTTCCTTTGTTTTTAATTATCTTTGCACGATTTTAAAGTAAAGAAGAAAAATATTTTTAGAAAAGATTATTTATGATTAATCCTACAATTGTAAAAAAGATTGATTTGAGTGATGGAAGGGTCATCACCCTTGAAACCGGAAAATTAGCCAAACAAGCGAATGGAGCTGTCGAGTTGCGGATGAACAACACGATGATGCTTGCAACCGTTTGTGCAGCGAAAGATGCGGCGCCCGGCGCCGATTTTATGCCCTTGCAAGTTGAATACAAAGAAAAATATTCTTCATTCGGACGTTTTCCTGGCGGATTTACGAAGCGCGAGGGTAGGGCATCCGATTATGAAATTTTGACCTGTCGCTTGGTCGACAGGGCTTTGCGTCCGTTATTCCCCGATGATTATCATGCGGAAGTTTTTGTCAATATCATATTATTTTCCAGCGATGGAGAAGATATCCCCGATGCCTTGGCCGGATTGGCGGCTTCTGCTGCCTTGGCTACTTCCAAAATTCCTTTCAATGGACCGCTGGCTGAAGTGCGTGTTGCCCGAATCGATGGACAATTCAAAATAAATCCTACTTTTTCGGAATTGGAAAAGGCCGATATGGATATTATGGTAGGCGCTACCATCGATAACATTATGATGGTGGAAGGCGAAATGAAAGAAGTATCCGAAGCCGAACTGTTGGATGCAATTAAATTTGCCCACGAAACAATCAAACAGATGTGCCGGACGCAAATTGAATTCATGGAAGAATTGGGTACGGCTGTCAAAGACGAATATTTGCATGAAACCAATGATGAAGAATTGCGGGAAGACATTAAAACCAAATTATTCGATAAAGTGTATGCCATTGCTAAATCGGGACAAGGGAAACAAGAACGGAGTAATGCATTCCATAGCGTAGTTGACGAATATAAAGCCCAATTTACGGAAGAAGAATTGACGGAAGAAAAAGTCATGTGGATCGACCGGTATTATCACGCGGTAGAAAAAGAAGCGATGCGCCGTTGTATTTTAGATGAAGGTATCCGGTTGGATGGTCGTAAGACCACGGAAATACGTCCGATTTGGTCTGAAGTCAGTTATATTCCTGGGCCGCATGGAGCGGCTGTTTTCACGCGGGGTGAAACGCAAGCATTGGCAACGGTTACTTTAGGTACGAAATTAGACGAAAAAATTGTGGATGATGTACTGAATAACGATAAAGAACGTTTTCTCCTGCATTACAATTTTCCTCCGTTTGCAACCGGTGAAGCACGGCCTCAACGCGCTGTAGGCCGCAGGGAAGTTGGTCATGGCAATTTGGCGCACAGGGCATTGAAACCCATGATACCCGAAAATTATCCGTATTGTATCCGTATTGTATCCGACATTTTGGAATCCAACGGTTCATCGTCTATGGCCACCGTTTGCGCCGGAACACTTTCGCTGATGGATGCCGGCGTGCCGATTAAAAGACCCGTTTCCGGTATTGCTATGGGGTTGATTTCCGAAAATAAAGGGGCCAACTACGCGGTTCTTTCCGATATTTTGGGCGATGAAGATCATTTGGGCGATATGGATTTCAAAGTAACGGGAACACGCAATGGCATCACTGCCACTCAAATGGATATTAAAGTCGATGGGTTATCGTACGAAATTTTAGAAAATGCCTTGGCTCAAGCCAAACAGGGACGTGAACATATTCTGGGCAAAATGCTTGAAACGATTTCCGAACCGCGCGAAGATTTGAAACCGCATGCGCCGAGAATTGAAGTAATCATCATTGCCAAAGAATTTATTGGCGCTGTCATTGGCCCGGGTGGTAAAATCATTCAAGCGATGCAGGAAGAAACAGGAACTGTCATTACGATCGAGGAAATTGACGGCATTGGCCGGGTAGAGGTCGCAGCCAGTAATAAAGCATCGATTGATGCTGCCATTGCCAAGATCAAAGGGATAACTGCCGTTCCCGAAGTAGGTGAAGTGTATGAAGGAAAAATCCGCTCGATTATGCCTTATGGCGCTTTTGTCGAATTTCTTCCGGGAAAAGACGGTTTGCTGCATATTTCCGAATTTGATTGGAAACGTTTGGAAACCATAGAAGAAGCCGGTTATAAAGAAGGCGATACGGTCGAAGTGAAATTGTTGGATATCGACCCGAAAACCGGTAAATTCAAGTTGTCGAGGAAAGCATTATTGCCTCGACCTGAAAGAATGGAACGAGACGAGTATCCGCATTCGTCCGAAAGACCGGAAAGGGACGAACGTCCGCATCGTCCGGAAAGAACAGAACGCGATAACCGTCCGCACCGGCAGGAAAACAACGGATTCAGAGGGAGAAGATGAGATTGAAACAAGATATGAAAAGCGTGAAGAAGTGATTTCTTTGCGCTTTTTTTGTGTATATTTTTTGGTAACTACTCACCTACCATTTTAATTGTTATTCCGGATTGAAGTTATTTTATCATCTGTGAAAATCCGCGCTATCTGCGTTATCAGCCTCCTTTTGAGACAGCCTCTAAACGGACAACGAAAGATTGTATCGTACCTGTTTTCTATTGATTTGTCTTATTCAAAATAAACTTGTACTTTTGTACATTCATTTTGATTCGATGACCGATGGAAAAAAACAAATTGACAAAAAAGATTATTGGTGGTGTGTGGGTCGTTTTCTTTTTTTGTATTCTCTCTGCCAGTATCATTTTCATATTAATAGCTAAAGGCAAAATAGGGTATATGCCTCCTCTTGAAGATTTGGAAAATCCGATCAATAAATATGCAACTCAAGTCTTATCGGTTGATGGGGTTCCATTAGGAAACTTTAGTTTGACCAACGAAAACCGGATTTATATCAACTATAACGATCTGTCACCCGCTTTGGTTCAGGCATTAGTAGCTACTGAAGATGCCAGGTACTATGAACATTCGGGAATCGATATTTTTGCATTGATTCGTTCGGTTATCAAACGCGGTATTTTCTTCCAAAAAAGTGGTGGCGGGGGAAGTACGATCTCTCAACAATTGGCCAAACTTCTTTATTCGGAACATGTGGAAACCACTTGGGAACGATTGTTTCAAAAGCCCGTGGAGTGGGTGATCGCCGTTCAGTTGGAAAAATATTATACGAAAGATGAAATTATTAATCTATATCTCAATAAGTTTGATTTTCTGTATAATGCAGTAGGTATTCAATCAGCTTGCTGGGTGTATTTTAATAAATCGCCCAAAGATATATCTATCGAGGAAGCGGCTACACTCGTTGGTATGTGTAAAAATCCATCGTATTTTAACCCGATTCGTAACCCGGAACGAACGACAGGGAGACGAAATGTGGTTCTTTCGTTGATGGAAACAAACAATTATTTATCCAAAGCGCAATGCGATTCTTTAAAAGCCCTTCCGTTGGTCACTCAATTTACCCGTATGAGGCATAATGACGGTTTAGCTCCCTATTTCAGGGAATATTTGCGAATGATTATGACTGCCGATAAGCCGGATATAAAAGACTATTCCGTATGGAACATACAAAAGTTTTCGGAAGATTCACTGGCTTGGGAAACGAATCCTTTGTACGGCTGGTGCAATAAGAAAAAAAAACCGGATGGATCGGCGTATAATTTATATACGGATGGATTAAAGATTTATTCAACCATTGATTCGCGTATGCAAACGTATGCCGAAGAATCCGTGCGCGAACGGATGACTGACTTGCAGGATTTATTTTTCAAAGAAAAAAAGGGAAGTAAAACCGCTCCCTATTCTCGCAATCTGACGCAGGATGATGTGAATGCTATTTTAGACAGGGCAGTTAAACAATCGGACAGGTATAGAATATTAAAAAAAGACAACCGATCGGAATCTGAAATTCAAACCATTTTCAGGACGCCGGTGGATATGTCCGTTTTTTCGTGGAAAGGAGTGAAAGATACGATAATGAGCCCTCTGGATTCGATCATCTATATGAAATCGTTTTTACGCTCTGGTTTTATGGCGATGGACCCCCAAACAGGAGCGGTAAAAGCGTATGTAGGCAATGTGGATTTTCAATATTTTAAGTACGATATGGTGACTATGGGAAAACGGCAAATCGGATCGACCGTCAAGCCTTTTCTCTACTCGCTGGCGATGGAAAACGGATTTACTCCCTGCGACGAGATGCTGCATGTGGAGCAAAATGTTCCCGATGAATTGGGCAGACCCTGGATTCCCGAAAATACCAATAAGCAAAAAATAGGAGAAATGGTGACTATCCGATGGGGCTTGCAACAATCGGATAACTGGGTTTCGGCTTATTTAATGAAACAATTGAATGCTTATACCTTTGCGCGGTTGCTGCATTCCTACGGTTTAAAAAGTCCGATTGATCCGGTCGTTTCGCTATGTTTGGGAAGTTGTGATGCGTCGGTCAGTGAAATGGTTTCCGGCTATTCGGTATTTACCAATCACGGCATCCGGGTTGAACCGATCTATGTGACCCGGATTGAAGACCGGTTGGGGAATACGCTTGATACTTTTTCGTCGCAGGTGTTGGAAATCATTAATGAAGACGCCTGTTATAAAATGGTCAATATGCTGCAAGGAGTTATTGACGGGGGAACTGGCGGCCGTATACGCAGAGATTATGGTATACAGGCGGCTATGGGTGGTAAAACGGGCACTACACAAAACCATTCCGACGGATGGTTTATGGGATTTACGCCCTCTTTAGTAGGTGGAGTCTGGGTCGGAGGAGAAGATCGGGATATTCATTTCGACCGGATGTCGGAAGGTCAAGGTGCCACGATGGCGCTTCCGGTGATGGGAATGTTTCTTAAAAAAGTATTTAATGATTCCATTTTAGGATACTCTCAAAGCGAAAAGTTCGATATCCCCGACCAGTATACCGATCCGTGTAATAATCAATCGAATACGGAAGGCCATTCCAGCGGGATAGGCGACCTCTTTAAGTAAAAGAAAAAATGTAGTCAATCTGTAAGCCGGATTCTGTTCTTGTCAAACAAGTGCCTGTCATTTATCTGGATTTAATGTCGCCATTAAATTCAAGCAGTCTACCCCCCGGCATCGAACGAGCCATTCTACAAATACGCCGGTATACATGACCTTGCAACCCCTCAGCAGTACGGCATCCTGTATTGCTACAGGAACCGGTAAGCTCTTACCTTACCTTCTCACCCTTACCTTTCGAAAAAGGCGGTTATTTTCTTCTACTTGACTCTGCTTTCACAAACAGCTATCCGTTAGATAGCAGGGCGCTCTGTGTTGTCCGGACTTTCCTCTTTCATTCGTAATAAAAGCGACAGACCGATTGACTACGGTGCAAAGGTACAAAAAACATTTTCAAATCCCCAAATCCCCCAATCCTCAAAATGGGGATTGGGGGATTTCAACGCTATAAATTATTTATTTTTTTCTTACCTTAATCCAAGTGTCGTTGATCTGCAAAAGATAGATGCCTTGCGGGTAATCGGATAAATCGACCTGACGGCCGAAAAGCTTCTGTAAAACGATGCCTTGGGTATTGTACAGTTTGATGTTGGCATCTGTTTCCCAAAAAACTTTACCGGTAGTAGGATTTGGATGGATTTTGATGGTGTTGCCGGAGCTAACCGGCAGCAATCCATTCGTTCCACAAAGCGGAATGCATTCGCAGTAAAACGGATGAATTTGTAAGTTCCCGTCCATAATTCCGAAATATTGTTCGATGGGATGGCCGCCGTTCATCGATTTGGCGGGTTCGTCGTAGGCTTCGAAATAGAATGCGGGGATAGCATTTTGTTGTATCCAGTCGAGAAAACCGCAGAGATAGTTTGCCGCTTTTTCTTGCGAAGCGGTTTGCGTACCGTCGGGAACAGAATAGCTACCACCGTCGTAAGGCGTTCCGGCTTCCGTAAGTAGAATGAGCTTGGACGGGTATTGGGCAATGATACCGGCATAGGTCAGTTTCAATGCGTCGAGCATTTGATTTTCAGGTACATTGTCCCAAGTTCCGCTGTAAATATTCACACCGATGAAATCTAATTTTTCCAGTATGGATTGACTTTGCATATAACCGGCGATATCCGCCGTTCCGACCGGCAGTGTCAGGCCTTGTTTCAACAGCATTTCCCGCACAGCATCCAAACAGGCGGAAAGGACGGCAGGATCGGTTCCCGAAAGATTCGTTTCGTTACCTACAACAATAGCGTCGGGCGCAGGGCCTGTTTGCAGTATTTGCCTTAATCCTTCGATTTGGGCATTGTTACTTGACGTGTCGCTGGAAATATACAGACCAATCAATGTGTGAAGTCCCGATGCTTTGGCTATTTTGTTTATGTATTCGTTTCCGTTATGAATGGTGCCGAAAGTACGCACCCATTGGGCGAGTTGAGCTACCGGCGCCATTCTCTCCCTGGTGGCTGCTTCGGACAAAGAATAACCAAAGGGTTCGCCGTTCAATGCCAGCGATACATCGAGTCCCCAAAACGGCGTGCTCAGCGGCTCTTCGGGAAACCAGACGAAAGAAGCGACGGAACTGTATGTATCCGACACTTTAGCGGCAGCCTTGACCAGCAGGGCGCCGCTTTCAGGCACTCTGAAAACAGTGTTGCTGTAGGTTTGAGCTGTGGAAGAGGTGATGGGGTTGCTGCCGTCCACTGTGAAGCGGATAGCGCTTCCCGCCTGAGAAGACAAGGTAATTTGCGTACTTGCAGGGACAAATCCCGGACGAACGCTTGAGGTGGGCGATTGCGGAGGATTGACCCAGGTGCTGCGATAGACTGTGGTGGTTGCCAAATAGTTACCCGCCATCGCCGTTGGGTTTGCAACCATCTGATCCGTAATTTTCTGACGTTCGACAAAGAAAAAAATGACTTCGTCGACATCGGCGTCGATACCGCCGGTAGTGAGGAGGATTGAAAAATGGCCGCCGGCATCCAAAGGATTCAGATAGTTGTTGTCATACGGTTTCACATAATACCCTCCACCGCCGTCCCAAACAGCGTGAAGCATGGCAATGACTGCGTATTGCCCCGTGTTTTCCGAAGTGAGCCCGTCCCACGCGATATTGCCTTCCGCATAGCCTTGCTGGCCGATGGGCGGCATATAGGTAATGTTGATTTTTGGTTCAGCTGCCGCCCGGGCGAAAGCTACATTGGCACAAAATAGTGTTATAGCCGCTATTTGTGCGATTTTTTTGATCATGTTTTTTGTTTTCATTGGTTTGTATTTTTTTGTTAATGATTATTGTTCCGATCTCATTGTTTATTATTGCATGTACAGTCCACACCGCTGTCTTTCATGTGTGTCTTGTATTTATTAAGAATTTCATTTGCTTTTTTGTGAAACCGTTTGACATCGTCCGCCGTAAAAAAGTTTATTTCATTATTGAAACTCAACGCATAAACGGATAATTGATTTCGCCCTATTTGAAGATATTTTTCATAATCGGTATTCACTATCCGGTATCCGTATTTTTCGGGATTTTTACATATAGGTGTTCCCGGATAAGGAATTAACGGGTAAACGGCAAATTCATCAAATGGGAGATGTTTTCCCGATTCTTCAAAATAACATTCAATCGATTCATCCGTATCATAAGGAAGCCCAACCATGAACGATGCACGAAGGATTATTCCATACGTACGGGCATTCTCCAATTGACCAAAATGTTTCAACATCGAATATTTACCGAGAAATTTCAAATTATCGGGATTATAGCTTTCTATCCCGATGGAACACATTACACAGCCTGCTTCTTTTAACAGCCTGCAATTTTCTTTCGTCAAATATTCAACGCGCCCGAATATACGAAATCCAATCGTTTCTTTCTTCATAGCCTGCAATAATTCACGAAGATGGGGATTTGCCGTGAAATTATCGTCGTTGAAACGGATTTGATTATAACCTAATTGTTTCAAAGACTGTATTTCCGCTATAATATTTTTAACCGAACGGAACCGTACATTTTTATTTCCACCACCCATAATAATACTGTTACAATGCAAACAGGAAAAATGACAACCTCGACTTGTAAGCATGGAAATGCATTTTTCTCCGTTTAATTTTCTGCTGAAATGCTCCCTGTTAACTAATCTGCGTTCGGGAAACGGGAGTGAATCAAGGTCGGAAACGGATTTTCCATAAAAAATCCCTTCCGAACGATGACCGGCGAATAGATTCTTCACTATCTCTGCAAAAATGACTTCCCCTTCACCGGCTACAACACCGTTTGCTCCGGTTATTTCGAGCGTTTCTTCCGGCAGGGCTGTTGCGTGTACGCCTCCTATATAAACCAAAGATTCGGGTTGTGTTTGGCGAATATATTTTACAATTTCTACCGTAAAATGCAGATTCGTAGTGAAGCAACTGATTCCGTATATTTTTGCCGAATCGATCCGGTGTAACTTTTGCTGGAAATCGCCCTCGCCGGTCATTTCATAAATACCCACCGCATATCCTTCTTTTTCTAAATAAGCAGCAATATAAGATAATCCCAGATTTTCTTCAGGATGGTCTTCCTCAATCAATTTACAGGGTGGATTTATTAATATTACGTCTTTCATCGGCATTTTTATCAAGCGTTTAATTGTTTTTCCGACGAATTTTCCATGTTCTTCATCGATAAACAGGATGTACAATTTTTACAGGGAATATCGATTTTTAACGTGGAGAAATCACCGCAGGCATCCCGTTCGCGGATCGTGCGTAATTTTTCACCTTGCCATATCTCCCGGATAGAAGTTTCGCTGTTGAGTTTTCCCAGAATAACATCGGATGAATACTGCTTGAATAATTCATTAAAGCAGCAAACCATTGTCCCGTCGCAATCGATGGAAGCCCTTGCCCAAAGAGCCAGACAAGGCTCTTTGGAGGTGTTGTTATTGAAAGCCGGAAGCAGATTATTATAATTATGATAGCTACGGACAAAGACATCGGATGCAAGCCCCGTTTTTGTCCAATAGTTGATAAATGATAGATCCGCTTCTTTATTGGTCGTTTCCACACGGCTTAACAATAATTTGGTTTTCAATTGGTTGGCTTTGATATATTCCGACATGATCCGAATATTTGATAACACGGTAGCAAAAGCATCGATTCCTTTGGTTAACCGGTATTCTTCCGCATGAATGGCATTGACAGATACTTCAATGATGGAAATGTTATCGCAGAGCGTTTTAAGAAGTTCTTTGTTTGGAGTGACTGCGGATATAAAAATCCACGACTGGATATTATTTTCGCCAAGAAACGTTGCAGCTTCGGATAAATGCGTCCACAACAACGGCTCTCCAACCGAATGAATACGCACGGCGCAATTTTTGTATCCAGCTATTTCAAGCGCAATCTGTTTAAACAATTCCATATCCATTTCGGCATCTCCAAATACGGTTTTCCGTACCGTCGGTTCTGTTTTACCGACAGGACAATGAACACATTTACAAGGACATGAACCTTTTAATACATTGATATTGACGATTCGCGGAAAATTTTCCGCTTCCTGATAATTAAACATTTGCTTTTTATTTTATAAATTCGGTGTAACAATAGGGATCTGTTCCGTTTAGGGTACTATGAAGCAACCAGCTTGTAATGGGACATGAACCGAAACAGGTCTTGCCCCAAAAATCACAGGAAAAGCATTTCTGACTTTTACTTTTCGACAAATTCCGGAAAGATTCCCAGCTACCGGATTTTGTCCATATATTTTCCAGTGTATTTTTCCGGATATTTCCGGCAAGGAATGGATTATCACCCTCGAATGATACGGCGCCACACGGGTACACATTGCCTTCGGGCGATATGAATAGAAATTCACGCCCGGCAGGACAGGATTTTATGCGGGGAACAACCGGATGCTTCGAGACTTCTTCGGTTCCGAGAATATCGTAATCCATAACAATTTTAGGAGCATATCCTTTTTCGGTATATTCCCGGCGTAATTTTTTTATTACCAAATTGAATGTATAGGTTTCTTCATTGGTAAGAAAATATGGGATTTGTTTTGTAGCGCGTCCCGATGGTTGAGGATAAATAAAACTGACAAGTTCCAGTTTTTTATCACGGCATAGCTCTATTAAATGTCGTGCGACTTCTTCCGTTGCCGTTATTTTTGTAAGTACGGTATTCAGTCGTATCACCTTAAATTTTTTATCACAAGAAAATTCTTTTAGTCTGTCAATAAAGGAGATCGCCGATAGATAGGAATTGCAGTTTCCTTTGGCCGGTCTTTGCATGTTGTGCGTATTTTCGGTACCGTCGATCGACACAATCACATCGTTTATTTCACGCTTAACAAGTTCGTTGAAAACGCGATCGCTCATGACGCCATTCGTTGATAAACTGATATAAAACTGTTTCTTATTTATTGCGTAGTCAATAAGTTCAAATATATCCGGCCGTGTAAGCGCTTCTCCACCCGTAAAGCGTATTTCCGTCACATTCATTTTTGCCGCTTCATCCATCAGATGTCTGATTTCGCCGGTTGTCATCTCATTTTTCAGGTTCAGATCGGATTCGTTATAGCAGAAGCGGCAATTCAGATTACACTTGCGGGTGACTTCAAGATTTATTCGTTTCAATGGATAGGATGCCGGCGCCTCTTCAAGCAAATGTTTATAACAGTATCGATCATTGCCGTTTACCGTTCCGTTCCTAAGAATCAGCATGGCCTTGCATGCGCCTTGACATCTTTCGCTGTGGAATTTACAAGTTAAACAGGGCTCCGGAGTTTTTATGTTACGAATATCATTAAGATAATCGCAAAACCAAAAGTCCTCAAAGGATGTTTCGAGAATTTTAGGCGCAATATAACCATCATAAGGCATAAATCCACAACCTATCGGTTTTCCGTCGGGAGTCAAGGCAAGCGTTTGATGCGCTGCGCCACAGGAAGCTCTGTTGAATGGAACGGGATTACCGGAAAAATCAGGAAAATTCTCATTGAAAAGATCATAATTATTGTGTTTGATCCGGATCTTCGCGTCTTTTTGCAAGCGATCCACTTTTTTAGTAAATTCCATAAGTTCTTCCGCATCAAGAAGCTGATCTGCCATATTCACCGCTTTTCCTTGAGGGCGTAATGGAATTAAATTCAAATGAATGGTATATTCCTCGCATATTTTTACAACATTTTCCAATTGATCCATATTATCACGGCGAAAACAGAAATTAACTACAATATCTTTTATGTTTCGGCGAATGGATGTAATGTACTTAATACTTTTCAGGAGACGGTCAAAAGTACCTTTACCTCTGGCCTTATCATGGAACTCACGATTGCCGTCGAGACTAAAAAACAATTCATCGATGCCGTTTCTTTCAAGGCAATCCAAATACGCTTCGGATACCACTCCGTTTGAATTCACCTTAATAACAAAGCCCATTGCTTTTGCCCTGTCAATAATCGGAAGGATATCGTTCCGCATCGACGGTTCGCCCCCTGTGAATACGAGTTCAGGTATTTGATGATCACAAAGTATGTCAAATACTTTGAAAATCTGTTCTTTCGACATTGCCGTAAAGTTATTCCCCGATGTAGCGCAATGAACGCAATTTAAGTTGCAGTTGAAATTCGTATGCAGATAACAGCGGAACGGAGCAGATAAAATTCCCTGTCGTAGCGGATATTCTTGTCGATGCACCGGAAATGTCAACCGGTATTCATTGTTCATAGCCTGATGTTGCATCAGGATATTCGCAATATCGGCAGCATTCGAATCCGTTTCACATAAGCATTTCAATTGTTTTGCTCCTTCCGGTGTAGTAGAATTTTTGAGGAATTCCCATGCAGGTTGTTTAATAACCGTATATTTCCTGTCATCCAACCGGTAAAGAAACCCACCGAAATATTCTTCTCTGAGAACTATGTTGTCGAATCGTTTCATGTGATATAGTTTAAAATTAATAATGAGTTATTAAATCACGCGACAAAAATAGTATATTAATATTTCATTTCGCTCACTACTTATAGGGAATCTGTTGCTTGCTGTGAAATTGCATGCGCAATTCCTCCAATTTTATTCTAACTCCTTCCGGTCGCAACCAGCCATAGCCACGATTTTGCAGGTCGGGGAATTCGTAAGGGCGAAATTCGTTGCGTTCTTTGCTGTAAAATACAGAAAAGGACGCAACGACTGCACAAAGTGCACAATTATAAAACATTATATTTCAAACTATTGTGCTTTTTGTGATACTTTGTGGCGAACTTTGTGGTAAAAATAAGAAGTTTTTTTGTAAAGTTTGTTGTATTTTTGTAACGCAATTTTCACAAATTCATAAAACAATAATCGAAAAAACAATGGTATCTTTTAAAGTTTTCTCGGGAACAAAATCCCGATACTTAGCGGAAAAAATATGCAAGCAATTGCAATGTCCTTTGGGAATGATGAAAATCCAGCACTTTGCCGATGGCGAATTTTCTATTGCTTATGAAGAATCGATCCGGGGTGAACATGTTTTTTTAATACAGTCCACCTTTCCCAATTCCGATAATTTGATGGAATTATTGTTGATGATTGATGCCGCCAAACGTGCTTCGGCTAAATCGATTGTTGCTGTTATTCCTTACTTTGGCTGGGCGCGTCAAGACCGCAAGGACAATCCTCGAGTGGCTATCGGAGCCAAATTGGTAGCAGACCTATTAAGTGTTGCAGGTATCAATCGTTTAATTACAATGGATTTGCATGCCGATCAGATTCAGGGATTTTTCGATGTGCCGGTTGACCATCTTTATGCTTCCGCTGTATTTATGGACGAAATCAAGAAGTGCGATTTACCCAATTTAGTGATTGCAACTCCGGATGTGGGAGGTACCAAGCGGGCCAATACGTATGCGAAATTCTTGGATGCACCTTTGGTTATATGTTACAAGCTTCGTCAAAAAGCCAACGAAGTATCTGAAATGAAAATCATCGGCGATGTGAAAGGGATGAATGTTGTTTTAGTAGATGATATTGTAGATACGGCAGGTACGATCACCAAGGCAGCCGAATTAATGATGGCGGAAGGGGCGACTTCGGTTCGTGCGATTGCATCTCATGCCGTCATGTCGGACCCCGCATCGTTGCGGGTGGATCAATCCGGTTTGACGGAAATCATTTTCACCGATAGTATTCCCTATTCCAAGAAATGCGAAAAAGTAAAAATTGTTTCCATTGCCAATATCTTTGCAACAGCGATATTGCGGGTTTGTAATAATGAATCCATCAGTTCGCTGTATATTATGTAATATTCCTTGTTCATTCAAACTGCAGTTCTCCAAAAAACTCGGGAAGGTGAAAATTGGGAGTATCCCATCGAATGGGATTCCAGGATAAAAAATGCGGTGTTTGCAAGCAATCACCGCATTTATAGAAATTACCTTTTGCTTTTACCTTAGTAAATGCGTGGGTCATTTCAGGATAAAAGATTTCTTTCGGAATAATCAAAGAAACTTCCCAATCGCCTGAACGATTTTCTATCGGTAAATAACCCAAACTTGACCAACGATCAACCTTTTTGAGTAAATCTTCCGGCAAATGAACCCTTCCGTTTCTTCCGGCACCTTTGCCGATCAGAATTTTACCAATACAGTTGCATTCAATATTATAATATGAATCTTCGGTAAAAGAAATAAAAAATTCCACGCAGGAATCTTCCCAAACTTTTCCATTATCCTGATTACAAACCGCTTTTATATCCGATTCATTCACCCTGTAATTGAGAAGAATGGATTCATCGTTGTGGGCAATCCGGAAGGATACTTCCGGACAGTAAGGATAATTTACCCAATTGACAGTATCAATCCGATGAAACTCTATAGCCGATTGATCGAATTGCAACGATAATTCCTCCACTTTCGGATTATTCCACTCAATTCGTTGAACCAATAACCGCTTCATTCTCTCTTTGATCTCCCTTCACCCATTGGCAGCCGTAGCCCACTGTTCACGCAGCAGCTTCACTGCTGCCGGAACAACGATGTTACGGTCGCCCTGACATCCGCATTCAAAACTGACGAAATTGCCGTAGTTAAGCATTTGCAAGGCTTTGAATCCTTCAACGTAATTATCGGCATCGCCATCTTCGCCCGGCATACTGCGGCGTTTGCGACTGGCGATATGTACATGTTGCAACTGGTTTTTAGCAGACATAAATGCGCCAAAGTCGGAATTTTCTTCCCGTGTCATGTGCCAGAAATCGCCCATGCAACGAACGCCCGGATTGTTAATATCGCGACAGATGGAAGCGGCATCGCCTACTTGGCGCAGGTAAAACGCTTCACCCCGGTTCAAAGGTTCCAAAATAACGGTTGTTCCGTGTGCAACGGCAAAATTACCTATTATTGCCAATTGTTCACAAAGAAAGTCGCGCGTTTCCTGTGTGTGCGGCATAGCCGGCGTCTGTCCGTTGAAAGCAGGAACCATGATGACACCCGTTGAACCCAATTCTCCGGCAGCAGCAATGATTTCTTGCATTGTATCAAAAAATTGTTTACGAACAGACTCATCGGTAGAAAGAATAAATCCTTTGAATCCTGCACAGATAGCGCTTATTTTGATATTACGCCCTTTGAGTGCATCTTTAAGTTCGTTCACTCGATCGGCTAATCCGTTTCCTCCGGGTTCAAAACCTACTACACCCAACTTTTCCAACACGTCAAGTTTGGCCTTGAGATTGTCGCCGGGAGCAACTCCTTCCTGGAGGGAGATTTTTAATTCAACTGGAGTTTTCGCCTGTTCTTTTTTGCTTGTCTGGGCAGAGCAGGATGTAGCCGAAATGCTTCCAACAGCAGCCATTGCTGCGCCGGATGCGGTTATTTTCAAAAAATTTCTTCGATTGAATTCCATAATTTTAATTTTATAAATAATTTCCGTCATTGCGAGGAACGAAGCAATCCCGCATATATCCATTTTGGATTGCTTCGAGCTTCGCCCTCGCAATGGCGAAACAAGGCATTATTTTCCTTTTCCTGGAACCGGTACAACAAATCCCGTCATATCCATTTTCTTAGTCAAATCCAAGTCGGCCGGCGTGAAATCCTGGGGCGCTGCAGTCGCATTGTCCCATTCGGATTTAAGTCCAGTGTAGGCAGAATCGCGTCCCATAAGAGCAGACATGTTGGCAACAGCTAATTTTGAAGCCATTTCCCTCGGTTGATTGCTGCGAATCTGGTTAATCCAATTGACATGTTCCAAGGTATATGGGTCTTGTTGTTTGGTTTGCGCTTTTTCAGCTTCAAAGTCATATTTCCAGATAACATTGCCTGCCAAATCTTTAATTGAATGATCAATTGACGACCATGAACCTTTTGTACCCTGAATAAATTCGCTGACATTGTTGTCGCAACCGTCGATTTGCCGGCACATACTATGTAAATGGATTCCGTTTTCCATCTCAAAATCGATACTGAAAAAATCGAACTGGTCACCGGTCACTCTCCGTTGACGCGAACCGAATCCTACTGCGCTTACCGGTTTCAAATCGGTGAACCACATAAAAACATCGAGGTTATGCACATGCTGTTCTACAATGTGGTCGCCCGATAACCATTTCCAGTTCACCCAGTCGCGAATCATCCATTCGCAATCGCTCCATCCTTTTTCGCGGCTTTTGTACCAAAGCTGGTTATCATTCCAATAGACAACGCCTCCGGTTATGTCGCCGATATTGCCTTCCATGATTTTTTTATACGACTCTACATAACAGCGCTGGTGATGACGCTGATTTCCGGTAACTACCGCCAGATTCTTAGCAGCAGCCTGTTTGGCGGTTGCCATTATGGAACGGTACCCGTTCGCATCCACAAAAAGCGGTTTTTCCAAAAAAGCATGTTTGCCCTTTTCTACCGCATACTTGAAATGAATCGGACGGAAAAAAGGAGGAGTGGCAATAATTACCACATCCACATCACTGTCGATGAGTTTTTGATAGGCGTCAAATCCAGTAAAACGCTTATCTTCAGGTATCGTAATGTTTTTTTCTTTTTGAAGATAGGCGGCTGTATTATCCACTTTGTCTTTGAACGTATCGGCCAAAGCCACGATTGTTACACCGTTTGCAGCTCCCAAAAAATTCCGGGCAGCTCCCGTACCACGTCCGCCGCAGCCGATAAGACCGGCTTTTAGCGCTTTACCATCTGTCGCCAAATCCGGCAATTCCGGAATATAATAGCTTCCGGGCGCTTTCAATGGAACTAATTTTACTTTGGATTTTGCATCACTGGTACATGAACTCAGTATTGCACTACTCCCAACACCAATTGTACTCAAAGCGCCACCTACGAGCGCCGAATTTCTAATAAAAGATCTCCTGTCCATTTTGTTTTCCATAATATATAACACTATTTTATAATTAATAATTACTATTTTTCATTTCTGTTCCTGTTCGCAAACGATACGAAAACCGATTCCCTTAATATCGGAATACCACCAAATGCTTTTGGGTTGTTGCGGGTCGGTTTTCAACCATTCGTCATTCTTCGTATGACTGCGTGCGGCGCTTCGTACATCGGAGGCATCGGAAGCATAGTTTCCTCCGCGAACTACATATTCATCGCCTTCGGTAACCAATGGATTTACGCTATTATCTCCTGCTTTTGAGTAGGCGTTGGCATCGTATTTGTCGGCGCAATACTCCCACACGTTCCCCAACATGTTTTTTAGCCCGAACGGATTGGCTTTGACTGCATCCGGTTCTTGCGTGCGGTTTTTACTATTGTTCAAATAAATGACATACGAAGAAATTCCCTCGGTAGAAGCATTCTTAAATTTGCGCCAAAAGCCGGTATTGGAAAAATCTTTCGGATTACCGTTAAAGAAATAGGGAGTCTCCGTTCCTCCTCGTGCAGCATATTCCCACTCGGCTTCGGTCGGCAACCGGTATTTTTTCCCCGTAACTTTGGATAGCCATTGGCAAAATGTTTCTGCTGCATAATGCGTCATGGTTATCGCCGGACGCTTGCCGCCTCCCCAACCTTGATCGGGAAATCCGAACGGTGGAGTAGGGCCGGAAATGGCATCGACATCCGGACGGCTGTTGTTTGCAAAAACATTGGCGGGAGGCGTGCGACCTTCGCTCATTGTTTTTGAATAAAATTGCCAATACATCTCCCACGTCACTTCGGTTTCGGACATAAAGAAAGGACTAAGGGTTACTTTATGTACGGGGCCTTCATCGGGATTCCGGAACGGTTCGTTATTGGGACTTCCCATCGAAAATGTGCCTCCGGGAATAGCGATCATTTCAAAAGAAATGACCGATTTAGGTATTTGTTCGGTAAAATTCTTAAATTCGGTTACAGGAGTAGCGGTCTTGAAGAACAGGGACGAATCTACCCTATTGTCTATTAGCGTGCCGATGGCCAATTTTGCATGTTTATAATTCGGATTGTAGTGCCCTGCATCCAAATGGCAACTGATGCATTGAAGATTCAATTTTTTCTCATTGGCTTCGTAGTATAAGTGAGCAGTAATGGCTTCATCGGTTATTCCTTCCGGGAATAGATTATGATGGCATTCTTTGCATGATTGATTCGGGATATACGTAACGGCCTGTTCAATCTCCGATTTCTTTTCCCAATCAAAACGTGTGCTGTCTTTAGTCAGATAGCCCCAAAGGTCGCGCATACCCAATTTCATTTTAGCCGTATAATAATCATAGGTATTATTTTTGGGCGGTAGATGACAATCCACACAATGAACTTTCGTTCCGCTTGAATTATTGTAATGTTTGGATAATTTCCAACTGTTTTCGACGTGCGGATGCACATGGCACATCATGCAGGATTCATCTGTTGAAAAGTAGACCGAAGTTTGATACAGAGCAATAACGATTCCCATACCCACTATTGAACCGATAAGAAAATAGGAAAATTTACCTTTTAAAAAAGGTTTACGCTTAGGTTCCTCGTTTTCACGTCGATTTATTTTACTCATGTTTTTCTGTATTCTACTATTTTATTTTTATGAAAATTTTATGCAAAGTAAGGAAATATTTATCGTATATTTTAAATTTTATGATTATTTAACAATTAAAATTACAATGTAACTATTCAGCCCCTTCTATTTCAATTGAGCTTCATTCGGTCTCATACGGCCAGCCATTGATTCCCCCCATGTCATACACGTTGGTATATCCCATTGAAACCAGTAGATTAGCGGCATTATTGCTGCGAACGCCACTTCGACAATAAACAAGTATCAGTGCACTTTTGTCCGGCAAAACCGTTGTAGCCTTACTTTCTATTTCAGGAAGAGGAAACAGCGTAGCGCCAACAATGTGTTTTTCTTTATACTCCGATTCGCTTCGAACATCAAGCAAGCGGGCCTGGGGATTTTCATCCAACATCTTTTTCGCTTCTTCTGCCGAAATTTTGTGATATTCCGCTTTACCTGCGAATTGCTTGTTGTTTTGAGCACAACTTAAAACTGGAATGAGCAAACAGATTGTAATGAATGCCCTGAGTATTCGTTTCATAAATTTGTTTTTTTTAATGTTGAACAATTTTTGTGTAAAGATATAAATTATTGACGAATCAACAATGAGTTAAATGAAATTCGCAGCCAATGTTGATTGGCGATGGCGCGATTACCGTAAAATTACCCCAATTCTATGACGGTAATCCCCGTTCCACCCAATTGAACATGTTCGTCGCGATAGTTCTTTATACCTTGAACCGTTTTCAGATAATCACGAACAATTTGTCGCAAAGCGCCTGTACCGGTACCATGCAAAATACGTACCCGTCCGGCATTGCATTGGATGGCGTCGTCGATATAGTAGATGATGGCTTGTAGGGCTTCGTCGCCACGCATGCCACGGATATCAATTTCCGGTTTAAAGTGAAGTTTCTTTTCAGAAAGTGTATCGGCGCTGTTGGAAAGCATGGCTGAAGTTCGGTTCGTATCCCGTTTCAATTGACTGTTACTGACTTTTTCCAATTGATCCGGCTTGGTGGATGTTTTTAATGAGCCAAAAGCCACAATCACGGTTTTATCCTTTATTCCCATCACTTGACCGACGGTCTGCTGCCCTTTGATGCGAACAGCGTCGCCTGTTTCTATCGGAGCGGGTGACGGATGACGGGTGACGAGTGGCCGGTTTTTTTTGTTTTTCGGCCTATCTTGTACCGTTAACCGTGTATCGTTTTGTATCGTTTGCTTGAAACTGTCCAACATTTTCCGGGCTTCTTTCGTTTTCTCTTTTTCTGCTTGCGCCTCTTTGATTTCCCGGATCGTTTTTTCAATGATAGCATTCGTGTCGGATAACATACGTTCGGCATCCGCTTTTGCTTGCGACAGGATTTCATTACGTTGACTGTCCGTCTTTTCCAGACGCGACTGATAGCGTTCGTTCAATTCTTCCATCCGTTTTTCCTGCAGGCGAATGTTTTGTCGCTTCGATTCCCAGTACCGTTTGTCGCGCACAATGTCCTGCAAGTATTTATCCATATCGATATAGTCTTTGCCGACTTTTTCGGAAGCTTCGGCGATGACGTCTTCGGGCAAGCCGATTTTTCGGGCGATATCGATAGCAAACGACGATCCCGGCTGCCCGATGGATAATATAAACAACGGTTGCATCTGGTGCCGGTCATACAACATGGCTCCATTCATAATGCCTTCCTGATTTTCTGCGAATGTTTTCAGATTCTGGTAATGGGTGGTGATAATGCCGAAACTATGTTTTTCGTTAAAACGATGCAACAGGGCTTCTGCAATAGCCCCGCCGATTTGCGGCTCGGTTCCTCCGCCAAATTCGTCAATCAGAATCAGCGACTGTGGATTGGCGTTCTTAATGGTGAATTTCATATTAGCCAGATGAGAGCTATACGAACTCAAATCATTTTCAATGGATTGTTCGTCGCCGATATCTAAAAAAATATCGTTGAAGATGCCTGTTTTAGAACGTTCTCCGAGGGGAATCAACAATCCGCATTGGAGCATGTATTGCAATAAGCCAACGGTTTTTAATACTACGGACTTTCCGCCGGCATTCGGTCCGGATACGATCAGCAATCGTCCTTTTTCGGTGTCTAATTCTATGTCGAGCGGAACTACCGGTTTATTCAGTTTTTTATGCGAAAGATAGAGTAGGGGATGAATAGCCTGTATCCAGTCGATTTGCTGTTTCTCTTCAACAACCGGCAGGATGGCTTCAATCGCGAGAGCCAACAATGCTTTGGCCCGAATAAAATCGATTTCGGCAAGGAACAGGTATGATAGCAGGATATCCGGAATTTCGGGACGGATTTGGTTGGTGATGGCAGTCAGTATCCTGACAATTTCCCGTTTTTCTTCATTTTCCAGCTCCCTGATTTTATTGTTGGCTTCTACCACTTCGGCCGGTTCAATGAAAACCGTTTTTCCTGAAGCCGATTCATCGTGAACTATTCCTTTCAGTTTCCGTTTGAAAGCCGGAGATATCGGGATCACTAAGCGGCCGTCGCGCATGGTAGGCGCTACATCTTTTTCTACCAAGCCTTCCGATTGTGCGGTTCGTAAAATACTGTTTAAGGTTTTAGAAATACTGTTGACGGTTTGAGCCAACTGCTTGCGGATACTGTTTAATTCCGGGGAAGCGTTGCTCTTGATGTCTCCAAATTTATCCAGAATTGTATCAATTTGTTTGGTGATTTTCGGGAAAGTGGCTACGTTGGCAGCTAATTCTTGCAGGTTAGGGTAACACCTCTCTCCCTGCCCTCTCCCCACAAGGGAGGGGTTGTTAAAAAAATGGACAATGGCATTAATTGTTTCCAACGAGCGGCGTATGTCAAACAGTTCTTTTTCGAGCAGATAAGTTCCTTCGATACGAATTTTTTTCAAGCAATCACGTACATCAAAGAAGTGGTCGGAAGGAAAATTATTTTCTCCTTGAATAATTTGTACAAATTCCTGCGTTTGATACAATCGTTTACGAATAGCATTGTATTGTGAAGAAAAAGCCATTTCTCCCACTTTTTCCTCTCCCAAGGGCGACAGGCAATGGTTCGTAATCCATTCCCTGATTTTATCGAAGCCGATTTTTTGTTCGAAATTTAACGGATGAATCATTGCGCCGAAATTACGGATTGTTTTTTAATTGCCGGCATAATATAAAAAAGTTGTTAAATAATAAAATTTAAAGCTTGCCCGGTAAGGAAACTTTTCACTTCATCATTACAAACGTCAAAGCTGGGGAGAAATTCTACAGTTTCACTGTAATTAATATCTTCGTGATAAGCTAATTGTGAACGAAATAATTTTCCTGAAAATTCCTGTCCGTAAATTGAATCGGCTTTTTTTATAATTGTTTCCGGACTAAAGTAATCTCGAAGTAAAAAATATAGATCAATATAATCTTTCCATTTTGAACGTTTTCCAAGAGCAAAGGCTTTCATTGCCGCTAAGGTAAGTAAGTCAGGCATCCGAAAACTTTTATCGAAAACAATTGGCGTTTCAATTGTATAAGGATATTCAAAAAAAGTGAATTGTACATTAGAAATCATCAAATTTAATTGCTCTTCCACTTTTCGGGTGATGGTATAGCGGTAGTTTTGTTCGCTGATTCTGTTTAATATTTTTTTGGAATTGAATGGAGTAGCTTTAAACAAATCAAAATCAATGGATTTCCTATGTCCGATTTGTAATGCGATAGCCGTTCCTCCAACGAGATAAAATTCCCTCCAAAATAATTTGACTAATGGAAAAAGGTCTTTTTGTTCTGTACTAAGAATTTCGTGGTACATATTTATCGAAATACAACTCAAAAAAATTTCTCAATTCCGGATAGATATTCATAGATTTTCGCCCTGTCATCTGGCGGAATAGAGTAGCAGTTTCTTGTAATCCAAAAACTTCAAATAATTTATGAATATTGTCCAATGAGCCGTAATTAATCATTGTTTCCACCAACAATTCATCCGTCACTGTTTCGGTTTTATCTTCCGGTGAATACCAAAATAAAGCTTGGTGTTCCCTTATAAAATCTTTTACTGCCTGCGTTCGCATTTTTTAATATTCTGCATTTTTCGGTGTTCTTGGAAACGGAATGACATCCCGGATATTCGTCATTCCCGTAACAAACATTACTAAACGGTCGAAACCTAATCCGAAACCTGCATGAGGCGCGGTTCCGAATTTACGGATATCTAAATACCACCATAAAGCATCCATCGACATGTTTAGCTCTTGAACGCGGTTTAGCAGTTTATCATAATCGGCTTCCCGTTCCGAACCGCCGATGATTTCTCCGATTTTCGGAAAAAGGACATCCATTCCCCGCACGGTTTTTCCATCGTCGTTTTGTTTCATATAGAACGATTTAATTTCTTTCGGATAGTCCGTCAGGATGACCGGGCATTTGAAATGTTCTTCAACCAAATAGCGTTCGTGTTCCGATTGTAAATCTGCACCCCAATACACCGGATATTCAAATTTTTTACCGCATTTTTCAAGGATTTCAACGCCTCCGGTGTAAGTCAACCGTACAAACCGGTTGTTCAGGACAAAATTAAGCCGCTCAATCAGTTCCTCATCGTACATTTTACTCAGAAAAGCGATATCGTCTTTGCCTTTTTCCATAGCATACGAAATCACGTATTTCAGGAAACCTTCCGCTAAATCCATGTTATCATGGATATCGTTAAAAGCTACTTCCGGCTCAATCATCCAAAATTCTGCCGCATGCCTCGGGGTATTGGAATTTTCAGCGCGAAAAGTAGGCCCAAAAGTATAAATTCCCCCTAAAGCCATAGCACCTAATTCGCCTTCCAATTGTCCGGATACAGTCAGGTTGGTATGCTTGCCAAAGAAATCTTGAGAATAATCGACTTTTCCATTGTCTGTTACAGGTGCACGATTCATTTCCAAAGTTGTAACCTGAAACATGGAACCGGCTCCTTCCGCATCGGAGCCGGTAATAATCGGTGTATGAAAATAGAAGAAGCCCTGCTTGTCGAAATAGTCATGAATGGCATACGCCAAGTGGTGACGGATTCTGAAAATAGCGCTGAACGTATTCGTTCGCGGCCGAAGGTAGGCAATATCCCGTAAAAATTCCAACGTATGGCCTTTCTTTTGCAAAGGATATTCCGTCGGGTCGGCTTTACCATATATTTCAAGTTCCTTTGCTTGAATTTCAGTTGCTTGACCTTGCCCTTGCGATGCAACCAATAAACCGGTCACACAAATACAAGCGCCGGTGGTGATGTCTTTCAATTGATCTTCGCCGAACCGCGCAAGGTCAATAACCACCTGCATATTGTTAATCGTAGAACCGTCATTCAAAGCAACAAAGGCTATTTGTTTATTTCCTCTCCGTGTGCGTACCCAGCCTTTGACGCATACCGATTCCCCTAATGTGGTTGAATTTAATAAATCAACAATTTTTGACCGCTTCATTTATTCATCATTTATAATTCATCATTCATAATTAATCAAAGGCCCCCATGCGTAACATGGAAACTTCTCTATCGTTCAGATAACGCCATTGTCCGCGTTTCAGGTTTTTCTTTGTTAATCCGGCAAAATATACCCTGTCTAATTTGATAACATGGTATCCCAGCATTTCGAGCATACGGCGTACCACTCGATTCTTTCCTGAATGAATTTCAATACCGACTTGGGTATTATCAATTTCCGAGACATAGCTGACTGCATCGGCATGGATTTCTCCATCTTCCAATTCAACGCCTTCGGCTAATTTTTGCATATCAGCGACCGAAACTTCTTTATCTAACCAGACATGATAAATCTTTTTCTTGAGGAACTTCGGATGCGTTAGTTTAGAAGCCAATCGCCATCGTTGGTCAACAACAGCACGCCCGTCGTATTTCTGTCTAATCGTCCCACCGGAACGATTCGTTCCTGGCAGGCATTTTTCACCAAGTCCATTACGGTAAAACGTTCTTGGGGATCGTCGGCGGTTGTCACACAATTTTTAGGCTTGTTCAGAAGCACATACACTTTTTGTTCCAATTTGACGGGGTCGTTATGAAAAGTGACGGCATCGCTGCGTTTTACTTTGATTCCTAATTCGGTAACCGTTTCTCCATTGACTTTTACAACACCCGCCCGGATAAATTCGTCCGCTTCCCTGCGGGAACATATCCCCGAATTGGATAAGTATTTATTCAAACGAATGGGTTCATTCAAATCGAAATGTTCTTCACGATACTTTAATTGTTTTTTCAAACTGTACTTTGCATTCGGATTTTGAGCGGCATTTCGATTTCCCGGATTATTCCTGTTATTCGAATTAGCAAACGGGCGTTGTTGCTTTTGGTATCCGTTACGGGTGTCGCGGTTGTAATTTCCATTATAATTTCCGGTCGTATTCGGGCTGGAATGATAATTATTCGTATTTCTTACCGGTACAGGAACTTCACCTACCCTGGGTCTTCGTTTCTTTCCTGCGGCATCGGTTGAATTCGGTTGGCGGTTACCGTCATAAGTCCGTTGCGAATTATCGTAGGAATGTGAGTAATTGTCGTACGAAGGACGTTGCGAGTTCGGATTATAGTCGCTTTCACGCCGGTCGTAGCTGTTGTTTCCCCTTGTATTATTATACGAGGGTCCTTTGGGATTGTAATTACCATTATTCACGCGGTCGTAATTCGGTTTCGGTCGGTTATAATTTCCGTTTCCTCCCTGCCGGTCATAATTACCGGACTGCCGATAATTCCCGCTTGAATTTCCATAATTTGGACGATTGTAAGATGAATACGATCTTTTTTCTTTCTGTACATCGTCGCTTTGCCCGCTGTCGTTATAACGATTACGAGGCTTCCATTCGTCATTTTCTGTAGTCATGTTTTGAGAAATTTAATTTGTTGTTAATTTTCAACCTCCCGGTTGCTTCGTTCTCCATTTTAATTAGATCCCGGTATAGCTCTGAGGAGTAATTGTGTTTAATTGTTTTTTTGTCTCTCTATTTATATTAAGTGTGTTAATAAAATCCTTAATTGATTTTTCAGTGATGTTTGCATTGGTACGGGTTAATGCTTTCAGCGCTTCGTAGGGTTCGGGATATCCCTCCCGTCTCAAAATAGTTTGAATGCCTTCGGCTACTACCGCCCAGTTTTTTTCCAAATCGTTTTGAATAGCATGTTCATTTAATAACAATTTATTCAGCCCTTTTTGGAGACTTTGAAAAGAGATCAGACTATGGGCTAAAGGTATTCCCGCATTTCGCAATACGGTAGAATCCGTTAAGTCTCTCTGCAAGCGTGAAACAGGCAATTTTGCCGCTAAATGTTCCAAAAGCGCATTGGCGACTCCCAAATTACCTTCCGCATTTTCAAAATCAATGGGATTCACTTTGTGCGGCATTGCCGAAGAGCCGACTTCTCCCGCTTTGATTTTTTGTTTGAAATATTCCATCGAAATGTACAGCCAAAAATCCTGCGATAAATCAATCAGTACGGTGTTTATCCTTTTCAGTCCGTCGAATAAAGCGCTCAAATTATCGTAATTAGATATCTGGGTCGTAAATTCTTCCCGTACCAAACCGAGTTTTTCTACAAAACCATCGCCGAACGCCTTCCAGTCAATGAGCGGATAAGCCACATGATGCGCATTGAAATTCCCCGTTGCTCCCCCAAACTTTGCTGAAAGGGGAATTTCTTTTAATAGCCGGATTTGCTGTTCCAAACGACTGACAAATACCTGAATTTCTTTTCCCAATCGAGTGGGCGAGGCCGGTTGTCCATGCGTTTTTGCCAACATGGGAATCTCTTTCCACTCCGTTGCATAGAACTTCAATTGATCGAGCACCCGGTTCAAATTTGGAAAATAGACCTCATCCAAAGCCTCTTTGATCGACAATGGAATGGCCGTGTTATTAATGTCCTGCGAAGTTAACCCGAAATGAATAAATTCTTTGAATTTTTCCAGATTCAACGAATCAAAGGCTTCTTTTATAAAATACTCTACCGCTTTGACATCATGATTCGTTGTCTTTTCAATCGTCTTGATTCGAGCAGCATCTTCCAACGAGAACGTTTGGTAAATTTTTCGCAAGCCGGCAATTATTTCCGGTTTATTAACCGATGCTAACTGGGCAAGCGGCAATTCACAAAGGGAAATAAAATATTCTATTTCAATTAATACCCTGTATCTAAACAAGGCATATTCTGAAAAATATACAGCCAAATCGACCGTTTTATCCCGGTACCTACCATCGACAGGAGATATCGCTGTCAAAATACTTAGCTCCATAAAAGACCGAGCCTCACTTCCTTTGATCTTGATAACTTACCTAAAACACTTTTTTCCGTTCGTTATTCGGAAATGACTTCAAAAGGTATTTCGATGGAAATATCTTTGTGAAGTTTCACAACCGCTTTGAACGACCCTACTTCTTTAACCGGTTCTTTAATAAGGATGGTCTTTCGATCAATATCGAAACCTTTTTTTGCCAGTTCATCGGCAATTTGAATGTTGGATACAGAGCCGAATATAGTTCCCGTGGAACTGGTTTTTGCTCCAATAGTCAAGGCCATTCCTTCCAATTTTGCAGCCAGCGTCTGTGCATCGGTTTTGATTTTTTCCAATTTATGAGAGCGTTGGCGAAGATTTTCCGCTAAAACTTTTTTAGCCGATTCGGATGCAAAAATAGCTTTCTTTTGCGGAATCAAATAGTTTCTTCCGAAACCGTTTTTAACTGTGATAACATCGTCTTTATAACCAAGATTGACAATGTCTTCCAATAATATTACCTGCATTGTTATTTTCCTCCTTTTTATTATTTCATTAAATCGGTTACATACGGGAGTAAAGCTAAATGACGGGCTCGCTTTACCGCTTGTGCTATGCGACGTTGGAACTTCAATGAAGTGCCGGTGATACGACGCGGAAGAATCTTTCCCTGTTCATTCAGAAATTTCTTCAAAAATTCAGGGTCTTTGTAATCGATAAACTTAATGCCGTTTTTCTTGAAACGACAATATTTTTTCTTTTTAACATCAACGCTTGGAGGTGTTAAATAGCGGATTTCCGAATTATTATTTGCTGCCATGATTTATATTTCTTTTACGATTTCTTTGGATTTGTTTCTTCTTTTTGCGGCATAAGCCTCAAAATATTTATCCTGACGGAAAGTCAGAAATCGAATGACCCTTTCATCGCGACGGAATTGGACTTCCAATTTCGCAACTACTGACGGTAGCGCTTTAAATTCTAATAATGTATAGAATCCGGTAGATTTTTTTTGGATGGGATAGGCTAATTTGCGCAATCCCCAATTCTCTTCATTGACTATCTCCGCGCCCTCGGCGGTAAGAATGTCTTTGAATTTTTCGACCGCTTCCTTCATCTGAGCATCAGATAAAACGGGAGTTAATATGAAAACGGTTTCGTAATTGTTCATTGAGTTTAATTAAATTAATAAATACTGTTTGTAAATCAGGCTGCAAAGGTAATACTTTTTCTTTGAATAAAAAAAATTTTTTGAAAATGGAGTAATTTTAACTAAAACCCTTATCTCTGAAAGTACCCTTAGTAACCGGCCGACTTCAGGCTACCGCTTCGCAATGACGATGTGCTATTTTAATGTGACATCACACTAAGTGATTTTAGTGACGATTACAGTAGTATTTAAAAAAAAGGCTAAAGCGTTTTTTAAAAAAGGCTAAAGCGTTTTTAAAAAAAGACTAAAGCGTTTTTAAAAAAAGGCTAAAGCATTTTTTAAAAAAGGCTAAAGCGTTTTTTAAAGAAGACTAAAGCATTTAAAAAAGAAGACTACTGTATTTAAAAAAGAAGAGGAGGGAGTATAAAAAATGGGATGAAAACAAGGGATTGCGGGTCTACGTACGCAATGACAGGAACAGCAACCCGCCATCTCCCAACAGAGTCAGTGTCATTCCGAACGCAGTGAGGAATCTGCTGTTAATACCGAAAGAGGCTGTATCAAAAGTCTTTACGACGATTATGTCATTGCGGGCTTGACCCGCAATCCACTGATAATGAGTAATATCTTTTCAGGAGATCCCGCGTCAAACGCGGGATGGCAGACTTTTGAGACAGCCTCATTTTTGGTATGAAAAGCAGATTGCTTCGCTTCGCTACCAATGACGGTTGCCTTTTCAATATGTTTTACCTCTTAACCTGACGGCTATGGCCATAACCGCCGGGAGATGGCGGGTTGCTATCCCTGCCGGTCGCACTTTTTCAAATCCATTTCTTTGCAAAACTCATCAGTTATGTAATAAATTTCCACTATATTTGTATCCTGATTCAATCGAACGGACGTTAAATAATAACAATAACTAAATTTATGAACAGAAGAAATTTTATTGGTAATTCAACAACGTTTGCAGCCGGATTAACGCTCGCGGGAATTGCAGGCAACGTTTCGGCTCGGCCTGCTTCTACGACGGAGAAGGTCATGCTTTTCGGAGACGGTATTCACGACGATACAAAAGCGCTTCAGGCTTTGCTCGATTCAAAAAACGCATACGTAAAGTTTCCCCTGCCGAAAGTTTGTTACTTTATCAGTTCGCCTTTGAAAATTTATTCCGGACAGGAACTTTCTTTAGACAGGTATTGTCATATCAAACTGATGCCCGGTTCGAATTGCGTTATGCTTGAAAACGCTAATCCTGAAAACGGAGATAATCGGATTACGGTTACCGGCGGAATATGGGATTTGAATAATCTGGAACAGGAAAAGAATCCGATCCTTTTTTCCGGAAATCCCGAATTATTATTGGGATTTTATCCGGGCGTCTATAACGGAACCGTTATCTCTTTCCACAATGTCCGGAATTTAAAAATAGCCCACCTCACCATCAAAGATCCTGTCACTTTTGCCATCATGCTCAATATCATTAAATACTTTACGGTTGAGGACGTTACGTTTGATTACAATTATGGCAACCCGTGGGCTGTAACTATGGACGGCGTTCATCTTTGCGGTAACTGTCATTTGGGTGTGATTCGCAACCTTAAAGGCAGTTGTTATGACGATATGGTTGCCTTGAATGCCGACGAAGGCGTTGCCGGGCCTATTTCCGACATACAGGTAGATGGAGTGTTTGCCGACGACAGCCATAGCGCCGTTCGCCTTTTGTCGGCCAACCATCCGGTGGAGCGTGTTTCAATCGGTAATGTTTACGGTACCTATTATCAATACTGCATCGGTATGACCAAGTATTATGAGGGAACGAACGGATATTTTGACGGAATCGTTCTGAAAAACATCTTTGCTTCAAAAGCGCCCAGACTCTCGGTATATCGAAAAGACGGCACAATAGTATATCCGTTTATTTGGGTGGAAGGCGGACTTAAAGTCAAAAATCTCATCATAGAAAATGTTTTTCGCAAGGAAATGAATGTTGCCATTGAGACAATAGGTATTGACAGTGAAGCAATGATTGAAAATTTGTCTGTGAATCATATCGTACAGGAAAATTTGCTGTCGGAAGAATTTCCGCTCATATTCAACAAGGGCGAGATTGAAAACTTTAATAGCAACGGACTTCGGAGTAGTGGCGGAGAAGTATTGGTCAACGATGGCGTTATTCACCATCGTATTTAATCGCTATCAAACGATAAAAAGCAGACAATATTGCAAGAATTTGAACGTTAAGGATAACGTGAGTTATAATTTACTAATCATTTGAAAGTTGCACCCGACACGAATCAGGGGATTTAAGATGAACATTAACAATTGTGTAGACAAAGCGTATGAAAAGAAGACGTTGAAAGAAATTGCAAGTGCACCTGTCGATGCAATCCAGGGCATCAGCGAACGGCAGGCGAAGTTACTTGAAGAAGCCTTCAAAGTGAGAACAGTCGCCGATTTAGCTAAGCTTAAATACGTCAAGTGGGCGCAGGCCATCTGCACCTTGGCTGAAGGCGAAGAATAAGCTACGTTTCGCTAAATTCAAATTGAAAGTCCGGGGCGCGAAAAACAGGCGCCCCGTGATGTTACAGATTATCATACCAATGAATCAAAGAAACCCGATCATGGCTGAAAAAGAATTATCCTACAGTGAAGCATATACCCGTTTGGAAAAAATACAATTGCTGATTGAAAGCAACAACTTGGATGTCGATGATTTGAGCGAAAAACTCACCGAAGCTTCCGCTTTGCTGAAAATTTGCAAAGAGAAATTATTCAAGGTCAACGAAGAGACAAAAAAAATATTGGAAGAAATAAAATGAACCACCCCTGAATCCCATAGAAGGGACTTTGCTCCCCCTTTAGGGGGTGGGGGGTAGAATAAAGATACTATGCAGAAAAAATATGTACTTATAGTCGCCGGAGGGAAAGGCGTCCGTACCGGATGGGATTTGCCCAAGCAATTTTTGCTTTTGAATGGCCGGCCGGTTTTGATGCACACCATCACCGCATTTTACGACTACGATCCGCAGATACACGTCATTCTTGTTTTGCCGGAAGATTATACCGCTTACTGGAGCAAGCTGTGTACGGATTTCAAATTTGATATTCCCTGCCGGATCGTTACAGGAGGCGCCACCCGGTTTCAATCGGTTCGCAAAGGATTGGAAATGGTAGAACGGGGCGCGCTGGTCGGCGTGCACGACGGCGTTCGCCCGCTCGTCGACCGGTCATTGATTGCCAAAGTTTATGAGACGGCAGCCGCTCAAAAAGCCGCCTATCCGGTGATTCCCTTAATCGATTCCCTGCGGGAATTGGACAGTGACGACCATTCGCATGCGGTGGAGCGAGCAAAATACCGTTTGGTACAAACTCCCCAGGTCTTTTGGTCCGATATCTTAATCGACGCTTATAAACAGGAATACAACGAGGCTTTCACCGACGATGTTTCGGTAGTGGAAGCCACCCAAACCCTTCGACCGGTGATGGTCGAAGGAAGTCAGGAAAATATCAAAATAACGGCTGCGGTGGATTTGATGGTTGCCGAAACTTTACTGCGATGCAGGATTTAAGCCTACAAAATATCATGTACTTACCGGGTGTCGGGCCCAAAAAAGCCGATGTTCTCAAAAAGGAAATCAATGTTTCGACTTGGGAAGATTTACTTTATTATTTTCCTTACAAATACATCGACCGGAGCAAAATTTTCAAAATCCGGGATATAGACGGGAACATGCCTTATATTCAATTGAAAGGTAAAATTTACGGTTACGCCACCCTGGGCGAAGGACATAAGAAAAGACTGACTGCTACGTTTTATGACGATACCGGCGATATCGACTTGATCTGGTTTCAAAATATCAAATCCATTCAGAATCATTATAAACAGGGAGTGGAGTATATTCTATTCGGAAAGCCGGCTTATTTTAACGGGAACATACAGGTTGTCCATCCGGAATTGGAAACGGAAGATCAGTTTTTTAATGGCGAGGTTGGCATTCAGGGACAATACAATACGACAGAGAAAATGAAAGACGTTTTCCTGCATTCCCGAGCGATTCAAAAACTCGTGGTTGCCGTTTTGGAAAATCTCGAAGACAAGCTTCCCGAATCGCTTCCCGAATTCCTCATTCAAAAAACCCATGTCATTTCTTTGGATGAAGCGCTTCGAAATATTCACCTGCCGGTTTCTCCGGCCCTGTTACGCCAAGCCGAATTTCGGCTGAAGCTGGAAGAGCTGTTTTATTTACAGCTTCAGATACTGCGGGTAACCAAATACAGGGAAAAACGCATCGGCGGCTTCCGTTTTACGCTGGTCGGCGACTATTTCAACCGGTTTTATTCTCAAAATCTTCCGTTTACACTGACCGAAGCTCAAAAGCGCGTGGTTCGGGAAATTCGCCGCGATATGAACAGTGGCCGGCAAATGAACCGCTTGCTTCAAGGAGATGTGGGAAGCGGAAAGACCTTAGTCGCTCTCCTATCCATTCTGATTGCTATCGACAACGGCTATCAAACCGCTTTGATGGCGCCTACGGAAATATTGGCTACCCAGCATTTCGAGACGATCAGTCAATTACTGGAAGGACTAAGCATAGAAGTCCGCCTGCTGACCGGATCCACCCGCAAAAAAGAGCGAGCGATTTTATTGCCCGAAGTGCAGGAAGGAAAAATACAGTTGCTTATCGGTACGCATGCCTTGATTGAAGATACGGTTTCGTTCGCTCAATTGGGTTTGGTGGTCATCGACGAACAACACCGGTTTGGAGTAGCCCAGCGGGCAAAGCTCTGGAAAAAGAACCCGCAGCAATGCCCTCCGCATATTTTGGTGATGACGGCCACGCCCATACCCCGCACGTTAGCGATGACGCTCTATGGCGACCTTGATGTCTCGGTGATCGACGAATTACCTCCCGGAAGAAAGCCGGTGCAAACGCTGCATATCTACAACGCCAAACGAAAAAACCTGTATGCCTCCGTGCGTCGTAAATTGCAGGAAGGCAGGCAAGTATATATAGTCTATCCGCTGATTGAAGAGAGTGAAGCCGTCGATCTGAAAAACCTTTTGGAAGGTTTTGATACAACGAAAGCCGCTTTCCCGGAATACACGGTGTCGATGGTTCACGGAAAAATGAAACCGGCCGAGAAAGAGGAGGCCATGCAACGATTCGTAACCGGTGATACGCAGATCATGCTGGCAACGACGGTGATTGAGGTCGGGGTCAATGTTCCGAATGCTTCGGTGATGATCATTGAAAACGCCGAGCGCTTCGGCCTTTCGCAATTGCATCAGTTGAGGGGTAGGGTAGGGCGGGGCGCCGATCAATCGTTCTGTATTCTCCTGACCGAATATGAGTTGTCGGAAAATACCCGCCGACGCTTAGCCATCATGACCGAAACCAACGACGGATTTCTGATTGCCGAAGAAGACTTGAAATTGCGTGGCCCGGGCGATATCGACGGTATTCAGCAGAGTGGTATTGCTTTCAATCTGCGGATTGCCGATTTAACCAAAGACGGACAAGTGCTTGCTCTTGCCCGCGATGTAGCTATGGAACTGCTGGAAAATGATCCTTTGCTTCAGAAGCCGGAAAACAGTTTATTAACTAAACAATTGGAAAAACTGAACCGCCAGCGAACCATGGGGTGGTTCATGATTAGCTGAATCCAATTATACTCCGGCAAAACTCGTATCCCATGGATTCTTCATATAGGAATTGATATCCAAAGAATAAATAATCCATTTCGCCCTCTGGTTTAATGCATCCAAGTCTGCATAACTTATACTGTTTGCACCGGGATTCCCGTAAACACATACCGGTTTGTTTGTATAAATATCATTATCGCGAAGCGTTCCGAATAAAGTCAGTAACGCATCATAGGATAACTGGTTTGTTTGGCATTGTAATAGCATGAGATACGGATGGTTGCTCATATCCAAACTTGTCAGTTGATTGATTTGGCAATTCACGTGGGTAAGCATGCGGTTATGGCTCACATCCAAAACCGTCAGTTGATTGTTTTCACAATGCAATCGTTTCAGCGACCCATTGTTACTCAAATCGATATTTTTGATCGGATTATCGGAGCAATCCAATGTAGACAGCGCCGGCTGCCGGCTCACGTCCAAACGGTTTAACCGATTGCCGAAGCAATACAAATTGACTATTTGGGGGTCAGTGCTTATATCCAAATTAGTCAGTTGATTATTTGAGCAATCCAAATCGCTCAGCGCGGCATTATTGTTCACCGCCAAACCGGTTAGTTGGCTGTTGGGGCAATTCAGGCTTGTCAGCAAATCGTTGTTGCACACGATCAAATTCTCAAGGCCGGTTGAATTGGAAATACTGAATGCAGTTAGTTTTGTATTACTCACATTCAAGCTGTTCAGCATATTATTGTCGCAAGTAAAATCCGTCAGCGCTGCATTATGGCTCACATCCAATTGGGTTATTTGATTATTGGAGCAGTTCAGATTTTCCAAAGCGCTGTTTTTACTTACATCCAAAGCCGTCAATTGATTGCGGGTACATTCCAGTAGAATCAATGCGGCATTGCTGCTCACGTCCAAGTTCGTGAGCTGATTGTAGGAACAATTCAGGTTTATTAAAGCGGCATTGTGGCTAAGGTTTACTCTTGCTAATTGATTACTGATGCAATACAAGGTGGTCAGGGAAGCATTGCCGCTCACGTCTACATTCATTAACGGATTATTGGAGCAATTCAAATCGGTGAGCGCCGTATTTTTGCTCACATCCAAGGTTATCAGCTGGTTATTAGCGCAATTTAAGCGGGTCAGCGTCGTATTTTTACTCACTGCAAGGCCGGTCAAGCGGTTACCGGAGCAGTCCAAATATGCAATGCCTTCGCCTTCGACGGTTATTACGCCGGAAGAAGCGCCGGAATACGTATGGCTGATGCTGTCGGTCGTCGCTGGGAAAAGCGTATACGTTTCACCCGGCGATCCGTCGCCCCAGTCAATGGTTGCCGGTCCGCTACCCGACAGGCCGATTGTCGCACTTTGAGCTTCGGGCAAGGTCATGCCCATGAATTTTCCTGCGAATACTTTTATATAGCAAGTTGCTATTCGTTCTCCCACCGTGGTGGTGACGGTGATAATCGCTGTTCCGGGATTTTGGGCGGTAACTACTCCATCGGCAACCTTGGCTACTTCAGGGTTGCTGCTGCTCCAGGCCACACTTTTGTCGGGAGCATTATCCGGCAGTACCGTTGCTGTCAGCGTCATATTTTCGCCGGCCGACAAAAGTCCGATACTCTTGTCTATGGCAACGCTACGGACAGGATAGGCTACCGTCACCTGGCACGATTTCTTTTTTACTCCCAGCAGGGTCGTCACACTGACCGAGAGGGTGGTCTCGCCCTCGGCGATGGCTGTCACCACGCCGTCGTTTACCGTAGCCACGCCGGTGTCGCTGCTGCTCCATACGATGGTTGGGTCGATAGCGTCGGTGGGAATCACTCCCGCCGATAACGTGAACGATTGACCGGGGGATAAAGTGAGTGTGCTTTGGTCTAAACTTATGTCCATGGGGAGGGTCATAATCTCGGAACTGCAAGCTACCAGGACGGCAGTCGAAATCGCTGCGATCAGTGTCGGATAAAATAAACGTTTGATCATGGCGCTAATTATCTATTTATGAATTTTCTGTCACTTCTCATTCTACCTTAAAAACAGCGGTTGCAACCATCCTTTTGCCGTCGGCGGTTATTCCTTCCACCGTTGCCTGAAACTCGCCGGTCAGATCGGACGTATCGAAAGGCAGCCGGATCGACGTTTTTCCCTCCACAGGGATATCGGGATTCCAAAGCAGCGTATGACGGCTGTCGGGCATCAGGCTTTGCCGGTTTGTTTCGTTCGAATAATCGGGCGTTTCAAAAGGACCGGGCTTTTGCGGAGATTCATACGGCAGGATTTGCGACGATTTATTCAACATCCTATCCGGATGAAATCCGCGATAGGTCTTCAATTCGATGATTCCGTCGAATAAAAAGGAACCGAAAACGTACGAATCGGTATAAACGGTAATGCTTTCTACTAAAAGCGGGTCATAATTGTAAATCCAATCGTGATCGGATACAGGCGCTCCGTCTAACAGAACCAGCGGATAACCATACGAATAGGTGGAGCCTCTCTTGATTAGTACCGATAATTCCTGTTTCCCGGCATTTTTACGAAACCGGGCATTGGTAATAATCTCCGTAAAAACTTCCGCCATGCTAGGAAACCGGGTATAGTCGTCCAAGCGGTAGATCGACGAGGGTTTTATTTTCAAATACGGTGGCGAAGCGGTGGATGTTTCGGTTGGAGCTTTCGAAAAATAACGAAACACCTGTAAGGCCACGCTTCGTGCAAGCAGGGATTCATAACAGGACGAATCCACAGTCAGCTCCGGCATTTTACGAGGTTCAAACCGGTTTACATAAGGAGATTCAACATCGATGCGGTATTTATCGCCGCCATTGTACACGACGGTGGCTATCGTGTTCGTTCCCGGGTTCCCGGAAGTAAAGAACAGCACTCGATGGTCGGTTGCATTTATTTTTCCTGAAAAGAAACGAATCGTATCGCCGGGAAATGCGACGGCGGGATACAAAGCTATTTTGCCGATTTCCATATTGGTTGGTAACGAATAGCCGGTTTCGTTGTTGATGATTTTGCCTGTGATAATGGGGCCTTCGTATTCGGGAAGAAACGAGTTGTTATTTTTCGTTTGCTTCCCGTCATCCTTCGAAAATGGATCGTTTGATTGTGCCGCACGAAATTTGTCTTTCATTCCGGGATAAAATATGACTCCATTTTCCTCGAACGCTTCATCGGTCTCATTCGCTTTTTTCATATTCGCTAAATATTTTTGGTATAGTTCATTCATTCCGGCGTCAGTCTTTTCCGGTACGGTAGCAGGCGCAACCGGCAGTATATCTTTTCCGGCGATCGATAACGAAAGGGTATAGATCGTTGCGGGCAAATCGCCGATGATCATTTCTCCGTGTTCACGCACCGCATAGGTTGCTTTATCCGGTTTTAACGAAAGGGTTTCCGTCCCTGTTTCTTTGGCGGTGGCAACCGGCTTATCGCTTACCGGTTGCCCTTTCAAAAACCGGTCATCGGATTGGAAAGTATTGATTACTGCTACATATTTTTCAAAGAAGATTCCGGGTCCTTCATTTCTCATCCATTGGGTATAAGCAATCAAACGATAGTATCCGGTGGGCAAGCCGGTGGGGAGTAGCATTTGTCCCGAACCGGTTCCGCCGGTTAACTCCACTTTTATTTGAAGCAGCGCCAGGGAATCCCTTACCAATTCGACATATCCGACTTTACTGAATACAAGCGGAATCTGTTTGTCGTCGGTCGTCATGAGTTTCATTAGCACCGGTTCGCCGGCTAAATATACCTGTTTGTCGGTCTGCACATACACTCGTTCGTGCAAGTCCGATACGCCGGCCGTCGCCGTGTTTCCACAGGCCAAGCCACTCAATGCCATGCCGAACGATAAAATATATATATAACAGCTTTTCATCTTTTTATCGTTTAATTGGGCCAATCGTCGGGCTTTTGCGAAGTGCCGTCGCATTCTACACAATGGTTTTTAACATAGATGGCAGAACTCCCGTAAAAGGCCTCCTGATACAGGGTGTATTCCGGCGGTATGGGAGGAATCTGGTCGGTATTGTATATTCTCCTCAGATCGTCCGTCGTATAGGTCTGACAATCCCAGGACGGCGGTTCGTATACATTGTCGCTGCGCGAAATATACAGCTGTTTGGTCGTAGTGGTCGAAACATCCACATACCCGATGACCGGCACGGCCGGATCGGTCGTGCAAACGATATTTCCTACCAGTTCCAAAGGAATGGGAGAAAAAATACTGCCAGTCTGTCTGGCATTTTTTTTGATATTGGATAAATAGTCGTAGGCCTGTTTACTGATGGCATTTTGTTTGACGGTGATACGGTACATTTCCGACAATTTCGCATCCGACGGGTCAATCGCAAGGAGGGTGTCGATTAAATTACCCGCTACCGTCCGGGTGGCCGAGCCAAGTAATAAATCGCTGTTTTTTTTCTCATTATAGCAAATGGACGGATAACCCCAGCGCTGCAGCAACGGTATAATTTCCCAATCTTCGACGTACGACCATAAGTAGTATAATACTGCATTATTTGCATTATCTCCGGAGGGTTGGGTTGAAACATGGATCGTCACCGGTTCGCCTTTGCTCTTTTGCATCCAGAACACGCTGTCGATTTCGGAGGTTGCCAGGGGATACGAGAAATCGGAGCTGTATTCGTAAGTCTTTGCCGGACGCGGTGAATCTACTTGGCTGCTATCCGCTGCATCGATGGCTATTTTCAAGCGGTATTGGCGGTCAAAACTCAGTTTACCCGTTTGGATCGCGTACCTGCCGTTGTCTAAAGGTTCAGCCGTCATTTGCGTTCCGTCGTCGCACTCCACAGTTACCCGGGCGTCGTTCACATAGTGCGGAGCGCCGTCGTCGGCTGTCAGATTTACGCTTCGACTGAGTGTAATGTCTGTTTCATTGTCAGTGATGGTGCCTTCCACGACTAAAATATCCGCCACCTGGTTTATTCCCGACGGCAGGTAAGACGTGATGCAGCTGCACAGAACAAGACAAAATAAACATAGTATATTATTCTTCATATCTTAGAATTTAATATTGTAGGACAGGTAGGGAATCGGCGCCCCGAAGATCGTCATCTGATATCCTTTGATCGATTGGCCTTCCGATACAAAATACACGGAATAAGCGTTTTTGCGACCGGTAAGGTTGTAAACTCCCAAATTGAAATAACTGTGTGCCGCTTTGATACGGGGGCCGGCTTCTATATTGAACGACAAGTCGATACGGAAATAATCCGGAATCCGGTATTGGTTTCTTTCCGAGTAATAGACATATTGACTGCCATTGTAGGTATATTTCGACTCCGGATAGGTGATCGGCCGGCCCGTACTGTAATCGCAATTGAGTGAAAAACTGTAGCGGTGGGTCAGTTGGTAGTTTCCTACCAGTTTCGCTTCATTCGGCTTGTCGAAATCGGCTGGGTACCAGTCGCCCGCCTTCGACAAATCGGAGAGTTGCTCGTTCCGGTGCAACAAAGTGCGCGACCAGGTATAACTGACCCAGCCGTTCAGCTTCCCCAGCTCTTTTTTGAACATCACTTCCACACCGTAGGCTTTTCCTTTCACGCCTACGACATCGGTTTCGATGTGAGGATTCATCATCGGCTGGGCGCCGCTCCGGTAATCCAAATAATCATTCATCGTCCGGTAATAGGCTTCTACGGAACCCTCCACCGTGTTGTGAGCAAAATTACGGAAGAATCCCGCCACATATTGCACGCCCGATTGCGGACGGATATTGACATCGCTCAGTTTCCAGGTATCGGTGGGCGACATGATGGTGGTGTTGGAAATCTTGTGGATGTATTGACGCATGGTATTGACACCGGCTTTAATGGAGGTGACCTCGTTGATGAGGTAGCGCGCCGAAAGTCGGAATTCGGGACTGTGATAGGTTTTCACAACACCGCTACCTGCCGAATCGATTCTCGCCACCGTTTCCGGAGAGGGAAGTGCATCGCCCGAATAAAGGAAATACGTGCGCGGCCCCAGTACATTGAACATAGAGTACCGGATTCCTGCGCTTACCAACCATTTCGACGACACTTCCCACTGGTCGGAAAGATACACCGCCGACTCCAGCGCCTTTTCGGTTTGAAGTTGCTCGGCTTTGACTAACGATTCGGTAGCGGCAGGGAGGTAGTTGCCGGGATTCAATCCGTAGAGTATGGAGTTTATTCCGGCATTGAGGGTGTGTTTGTCGTTGAGATAATACGAAAAATCGGCTTTTGCAAACGATTGGTTGATATTGAAATTTAGCGAATAGGCATTGAATGCATCGGTTCGGTCGGTGGTGCTGTAATTGTAATGATCGTGCCCGATGATGTAGGTACTTGTGAATTGGGGATTGAAAACATGACGCCATTTGGCGGAAAAATTGGCCGTTTGGTAGGCATAGTGCAGCGGCTGGCTGAAACTGAAACGGTCGCTACTGTAATAGCCGGTCAGATACACGGTGTTGTTTTTGTTGATTGCATAGTTCATCGACCCGTTGATATCGTAAAAACCGGCGGTTCCGTTGCTGTACCCGCTTTTTTCGGGAATCTGCTTCAACAGCCAGTCGGAATACGTCGTCCGTCCACTGACGATAAACGATCCTTTCCCCTTGAAAAGCGGCGCTTCTAAGGTGAGACGGCTCGTCAGCAATCCGAGGCTTGCCATCCCTTGAAAACGATCTTTGCTCCCGTCGCGCGTGGTAATATCTAATACGGACGAAATCCGACCTCCGTACTTGGCCGGAATACCGCTTTTATACAATTCCATATTATCGACGATATCGGGGTTGAAAGCCGAAAATAAACCGAACAGATGCGTCGGCACATAAATCGTTCCGTCGTTGTAGAGAATCAGGTTCTGATCGGTGGAGCCGCCTCTCACATTGAATCCGCTGGATATTTCGCCCGCCGATTTCACGCCCGGGAGTGTCATCACAATCTTGATAATGTCGGCTTCGCCCAACACGGTAGGCACATTTTTGACGTTTCGCATTTGAAGCCGCTCCGTTCCGCCGCTTATCGATCGTATGTTATCTAATCTGCCGGCCAATACGGTTACTTCGGGTAACGCATGCGTCGATCGCTCCATCTCCGGTTTACCTATGGAATCCGTCTTGGTGTCCCGTTCGAATACGGGTAAAGCGACGGCTGTCAAGTCCCCGCTTTTTTGATCTTTACTTCCGGGCAAAGAGGTGATCAGCGACCTGCCTTTGATGATGTAAATCGCATGTTGAAACACCGATACTTGAAAATCCGTCGATTGCAAAGTTTTCCGGAGCAGCGCCAAGGGTTCGGCATGCGTTTCCTCCACCGATACGCTCAACGAATCCGAAACTTCGGGTGCGCAATAAATACGATATGCGGTTTGATTTTGGATGCTTTCAATCAATTCGCGCATCGGCCGGTCGATGAATCGAACGGTCACTTCCTGCTGGGCGAAACCTGAAAAATAGAACAGCATCCCTATACCGAACAGTATTGTTTTTTTCATCATACTCCTGACAATTTTTCGTATTCATCTACCGTCATCGCGATAACGATATCGGGAAACTTCTTGTAATCTAATTGAAGGGACGAAATGTACTGTTTGAGTTCTTTCCGGTAGGCCTGCAAAACGGTTAATAAACTCTTCTGACTCGTAATCTTATAATAAATGCCATCCTTCATTAGATAGAAGTTTTTCTTAAAGTCGTAATAGGGTCCCTCCTGACTGGAATAAGACGACAACGAAGCGGTTTGTTTTTCCAGCACTTTGCATTTGCCGGAATTCAGCAGAAAGTAGTATCCGGTGGAAGGACAACCGGGTAAACTGTCCGATCGGAAATAGATGATGCGTTTGCCAAGAAGCTCTGCAAAATCAACATTTTCGGGAAACAAAACAATGTCGCCGTAGCTGGACTTGACGACTAACTCGTTTCGATACAGATCTAATTTAAGTAAAACATTGGGATAAACTACCTGGTGGTATGACAGGCGGCCGGTCGTATAATCCAATCCGTTCAGGTAAGGAAGGTTGGTTGTGCGAGGAAGCGGCGCCTGCTGATAACCATAATATAGCGCAGCATCGCTGCCTGCCGACTGCATATATTCACTCGCAGACCGGTCAATCAGTTCCTGCCGGCTACTGTTTTGTGCAATCAACTGTTCCGCAAATAGAATGGTAAATAATCCCGTGAAAAATAGTATACTGTGTTTTATCATCGTTATTTTTTATAAAAGACCACACGATTACTTCCCGTTCCTTCCAGAACGTATGAATAGGAACTTACACTATCGGCTGTAAAGAAACCGACTTGGGCCCGGCCTTCCTTATCTGTATGAATCACAGGGTTCCAGTAAATGGTAGATCGAAGGTCGGGGGTCGGATCGTCCTTCACTTCCGGCCGGTCGTAATCCGGTACATAAAATTCTTTACGTACACTATACCCTTGCGGGCGATAGAGCTGAACCGGTGAAGCGTTGGAGGCATAAATATCTCCCGTATCCTTTTTTGTTTTCAACAGGTATGCGCCGCTGGAAAACTCCAGGCCGTATAACGTGATGGCATCTTCCGGACATAGGACGTCGATCGATTCAAACCTGTCGGAATACATCGAGCCGTAAAAAGAGCGAAAACCTGCTAAATCCATTTTCATTCCATCGTCCACAATAAACCAGGCGGGAGCTGTTTGGGCATTCAGGGTTTCGGGGCCAATCGAGGGTTTGGGTAATGATTGAATGAGCCTTGTGATAGGGACTTTCTTATTCAATTGCTCCTCCCCGTAATGATAACTTCTGATGCCGGTGGATGTTCTTTGTTCGGTGGTTTTTTTGTCTTCCGCGTTTGCTATGGATTTATTGATAACAACTTCCGGTAAACCGTTCGTTTGTGCCGTCCCGCGAATCTTCGCCAGGCGGCCGGCCTGTTCCATATAAGTCGCCTGCATCGCTTCGTTGGTATCGGTATTCCTGTTGCCCGAAGGAACAACGCTCGTTGGCGTGTAGCGGTTATCCTGTTTATCGAGAGTGATTCGCTGATCGTCTTTGATGGCCGGGCTTTGCAGCACGAATTCGGCGCCTTCGGGACAATGGAATCCCACGAAACCGAAACGTCCGTTGTCATCCGTCATAGCCACGCCCGGAGCATTTTCGTTGCTGATGAGTTGAACGGCTATGTTTTTCACCGGTTTTCCCGCCGTATTCGTTACTTTACCGGAAACGGTAAAGTCGCTTTCGACCGGATAGACAGGGGAAGCTGCCGGCGATGCGATGTTATCCCAGGCAAAACGGCTCCATCCCTGCGTACACAGCAGGTCGTCCAGCGCTTTTGCCCGCTGGGGGTCGTTGCCTGCAAAATACCAGCCGGGCGCTTCGATGGTTCCTTTCAAATCGGAATCCAAACAGAGGCTTCCTTGGATGTTCTCTTCCCCGATGGACGGCTTGACGATTGGGTCGTCGGTCACCGACAGGGAGAAACTGCCTTCGACCGGTTGGCCCTCGCTGTCGATGACTCGTATTTGCAGCATCGCTTTTTCGCGGGCGCCGTAGTTCTCCTTGTCGGGGTGGAGTACCACATGCAAATCGTCTTTCCGGTCGATAAACAAAAGCCGTTCACTTACGGGCAGCCCGTCTTTGAACAGGGTAAACTGTGCGATTCCTGTCGGAAATTCCGCCTTATCCGCCACGAACTGTTGTTCCTGCTCTTTCGCAACTACTTCACAGGCATAAAAAACCGTGTGCCGCGACTGTTCGATAAGATAAAGCGGCTGAGGGTCGGTATACGTAGATAGAATCTTGAGATACACCGATTTATCATCTTGCTGCACCGATAAAGCAATCCCTTCGGTTGCGGCAGGTAAGGTGTATTCTTTCGTTATTCCACGCGATTGAACGGTGGCTTTATACGTTTCGCCTTCGATGGGCGAGAAGTCGAACGAGCCCATACCCAAGTGCAGACTGTTGAAGCGGAGCAGTTCGTTCCCTTCCGAATCGGTGAGGATGCCGCTAAGGTCCGTTCCCAGACCATCATTCCCCAAGGCTTTAAAAGCCATCTTGTTGGTTAATCCTGCCAACAGACGGCCGCCTTCGGGAAAAAAAGCAACCTGATAATCAAAAGCGTGGGGCGCCGTCGCTGCCTGATGTGCATCGCTTACGTTCCCGATATACATATCCCGGTGATAGAAATAGTCTTCGCCGGCATTCCGCATCCAGTTGGTATAGGCTCGCAAATGGTAGTAGGCCGAAGGCAAGGAATCGGGCAGAAGCAGTTGTCCGGCAAATTCTTTTTCTTCGGAAAAAAGTAAGATGCGTTTAATCAACTGTTTCTTTGCATCCGAAAGTTCCACGTAAATGATCCTGCTGGCTACATTGGCCGGGCTTAAATCCATATCCGTCAAATACGCGCGAAAATACATCGTCTCACCTGCCGCATAGTATGGCTTATCTAAGTGCAGGTATATTTTCTCCACCGGATGATTCTCGGCATAATCCTGAAAAGCGCTGATGGCTGCCCTTACCGGCGATTCCTGCGCAAGAAGGATTCCTGTGCAGAAAATAAATAAGAACAAGTAAAAAGAGCGAATGCTTTTCATATTTTAAGGGACTTTTAATGTTCGTTTTTCACATTTTGATTTTTAAAGAGTTGAAGTCCATTAAAGCTCTGAGAAAAATCATTGCAAAGTAAACCAATATTTTTAATATAAACAACACTTCCATCGAAAATTTGCCGATTTTTTTCTATCTATCTATCTATCTATCTATCTATCTATCTGAATTTTAAATCCCGATTTGTTTTTCGACCAAGGCTATACCAAAGCTATACCAAGTCCATACCAACGTCTTTTCCGTGACATTTTATGCCAACTATCATTTTGATATTTTCACCGCTCGATCCAAAACCTCCCTCACTCGGCGAAGGCTCTCCGCCTTCGTCGGGCTAAAAAAGCTCCAGCTTCGCAAAAAATGAACCCCCAATCGCTTCTCTCCTGACTTTCCCATAAAAAATGTTAAATATTATTATATATAAGTATATCAATAAGATATGAAATGTTAAATTTAAAAAATGGGAGGCGCAAAAGAAATGAGAAAAAAGTTGAAATAGAAA
>Ga0123357_10000283_pt1 | contig 48568 bp, 32 predicted proteins | sample TergutEmb28metaG_FD_89873 | JGI IMG/M metagenome (GOLD analysis project Ga0123357, IMG submission 89873) | Embiratermes neotenicus P4 segment gut microbial communities from Petit-Saut dam, French Guiana - Emb289 P4 | ecosystem: Host-associated > Arthropoda: Insects > Digestive system > Gut ...
ACGCGACTCGCACAAACCAGTCCCGATCAGACCACGTTGGAGGGGAGTAGCGGTACAAGTAGTATGACCTGTACCGGAGGCTGCGGATACAGTTTTTAATACTCCTGATGATGGGTGCTGTGATACTCGAAACATGTAGAGTAGTTTTGCAGTGAATAAATATATGCATACTGTTGCATCTGTTGGATTTTCATTCACATTGCAATTTCTGTTGTTCTCCAGATGACATTAACGAAAACAATCGGGTTTAAATCGACAGGCCACATCGGGGAGTTTCAAAATGCTTAGGAACGTCTAAATGGGAAAGCTGAAAGGAAGACATTGCTTGAAAGCCACAGGGGCAGGTGAAAGATAATACTAAATTTGACCTTAAACAAGTACGTTGTAAGATTGTGGACCGCAAATACTCCGCTGAGGAGAATGTCCAATGAAGGAACAACAACAAAACGTAGGTTTACAAACACGACCGTGAACTTCTCAATCAGCTCAACGACTGTCAGAACTCAAAACAGGACACTTCTCCAGTCAGTTACCTGATGTGATACGTATATATACAGTTACTTTTTCAGTTGGCTAATAAACTTCTATATATACAAACGTATGGTTTAATAATTGGAAGAAGGAGGAAATAAAGGGCCGGATAGCGCAGTTGTTATAGCAACTCGCTACGGACGGGACGGTCCGGGGAGCGAATCCCGGTGTGGGCGAGATTTCCCACACTCGTCCAGATCGGCCCTGGAACCCACATAGCCTGTTATACAATGCGCAACGGGTCTCTTTCCCGGAGGTAAAGCGGCTGGGGCGTGGCGTTCACCACCTACCCCCATCTAGTGCCGAGGTTAAAGAAAGAGTAGAGTTATACCTCTACTCTCTCTGATAATTCACGTCCTGTTCTAGGCTGAACTTCTTAGAAGGAGGTAATAGATTCCTCGTCAACGTCGCAGAATTTCTAACAAAACCTACACGCCGTCACATCCCCAAAGACCAACCCCCCATAGCCTCCGCTGTAACAACCCCACACCTCATGCGTCATTTTCTTTTCGGATTTGCGGTACTGCAAGTGCGTATGGATTGAATAGTCCCTGTACTGCACAGAACGCTGAAATCACACTTCCGATTTGCGGATCAATCTTCAGAAACATTTCTAAAAGTTAATTTTATTGAACATTTTAAAGCCTAGCCGTTACTTTAAGTACCAACAGGTTTAACATTAAAAAATTTCGCATGGTGCTCACATTGCTTTATGTGTTTTCTACAGATCTCAGAACAAACAGCTACTTTTGCCTTATACGACATTAACAGACTTTTTTTGTATAACCGAGGTAGAGAGTGTTTACTGCGCGGTACGTACTGTGCCCTTATATAAAACAGATACGTTTCTTCTTTAAAGGGTTACTGTAAATAAAATGTACAGGGGTGCTGATAAGTCCTTAGCCCGACTAGGAAGGAAACAAGCTAATGTTTCTGTCAGAATGGCGTGAATTTCCTTCGGCGCCTTGCCTTGCAGGAAAAAAAAACTTGATGACAGTCGCGTCTCGATTTTGTTGAAATCGCGCGCGTCCCTGGCATGTTTCCGAGTTTGTTTCCCCTGGTCTGGCTAAGGATTTATCAGCACCCCGGTAGGTCTGGTGGGTTATTGCCTAGCCATTGCTAAAATCATTTAACAGAATAGATATCGAAAAATTACAGAATTGACAAATGTCAAATACAGGTAGAATTGCCTTCGTAAAAAACTTAGTATGTCGCACAGACATGCAGAAATTGGGGATGGCTGAAGGCATATTAGAACAAACACAATCGCAGTTACTGCAGTGAACATGGTGATAAAGAAATACACCAAAAATGCTGGATATAATATTTTATAACGAACGTCAACACAATCACTTTATTATTTTAGGTAATACCAGGTTACATGTTTCGACTAAACACGATGGGATCCCAAAGTGTGCAGAGTATCCGGTAACACAATTGTTAACATAGGCCTGAGGATGACTAAGCTTTAGCCGAAACATGTAGCCTGGTATTACCTAAAATAATAAAGTGATTGTGTTGACGTTCATTATAAAATATTATATTACGTTACAAACACATCGTGATGCTTCCATTCAAAAAAAAATGCTGGAATCCTTAGAACGTCCTGTGTGTCAGCCTGTTCACAGCAAGCCTAACACGCAGCAGAACTGCCTAAGATGGCAAGTAAAAGCGAAAAAAGATCTTAACGCTTAATACCAAAACAGTTCAGTGGTAGTCAGACTTCCGCATAGAACAAGAATTACTGTGCAACTGTATGGTTTTGCTGCAGTCTCCACTGGCATGACTCCAGAAAACCACGACATCACGCAACACTAAAAACACATCAACCGGATCGATAGAACAAACGCAGTGTGTGACAACTGAACAAATTTGTTGGGCATCCTGTTCCAAGTCAAACATCTAACAGGGTCACTACACAAGACCGTCTCCCTAACGTCTGGTCTCACAAGTATGAGAAGTTAATATAGCGGAATTTATGGTGAGCAGAACTTCTAGGGCGTGTTATTTCAGAACACGTTGTTCAGAACTTCCAAACGCATATTGGGTAATGAAATGTTTCGTATTTTATATAATATGCCAACTGTTGGTTTCTCTGTAGAAAGGGTACTGGGGGAACAAGACGATAATACAGTTTCATTTGGGCGTTAGTTTCATGTGATCTGTTGTATCACATTAACATACGTTATTGGTTACAGTTGTCCGGGTCAGCAGGTGTCTTGCACTGTAAGACACACCTTACTCTGGTTAATCAGCGAAGTGTCCAGTGCTGAGTTTGTAAGTCGTGTTGAACCTAAGGGTTTAAATAATGACTTCGATAGCTTTCAACTAAGTAGTCCCTTGATTACAGAACACGAAGTTTCATAAACGTTAAAACAAACCCCTTTAGACACGGTTCTAACCAGATCCATCCACATCCCAGCCTCACCAACTACCTGACTGAAATCTAAATTGTTATTACAATCGTCCTTCACCGAGTTATTCCCTTTTTGAATGCTCTTCTTTTTTCCATCTGTGCTACATGGCCAATCTACCAAAACACCTACGATTTCGCCATAGTAACAATAGGATAAGTTTAAGTGCACAGAATCATGGAAGCACAATAAGGAGACTCGGTTGTTAGGCCGTATTAGGTGGAAGGAAAATTATCCTTGTACGATTTTTCGTAAGAATGGTCCGTCTCCAGTAATAGCCATGTTACTGGGAAGGACCATCCTTACGAAAAATCATACCGGGAAAACTTTACTTCCATCTATATATGTAGTGAAACATGCCTATAAAGGAACCACAGGGGATCGAAATTTTTCCGTTGCAGGAAGCTTCCATTTTTTACAGGTACTTGTAATATGGATCACTGGGACACGATCTCCTCGGGACCGTAAATATTTTCCGCTAAACTCGGGTTTCCGTTATGTCTAGGTTCTGTTTAAGAAAAGTTCGTATGTGTGTGTGTGTGTGTGTGTGTGTTTGTGTGCGTGTGTATGTGTATAGGCCTATACACTCTCAAGCCTGAAGTGTTGTACTGAATTATGTAGAGGCTCTACACTGCCCTATTCATCCGCGAAAAGGTGGGTGAACAGGACCACTAGTTAGAGTGAATGGGACCATCATAGCCGCATCTAATTCACGAAAAATTGACTGTAGTTCTGTAAATATAGGCTTCTAACTTCTACGCCTAACCACTTCCTTACTTTCCCTTTGCACAACTGAAACTTTTACAGCCCCTGGCAGCAAGGAATTTCTAATGACACCAAACATCGCATTTAGTGTATTTCATCCAGTCTCCAAATTATTATGAATCCCGGCAGTTGTACGCTGTACAGCAGAATAAACAAGGTCTGTCTTCCTCTGGGTCTTGGGATACATCATCTTGTGAGGACGGCCAAAAAATCGGAATTCTGCGGCTAGAAAATCTACGTACTTTCGTTTTCCGATAACTTTACGCGGACCTCATCAATGGACGGAACAGAAGTCAACACTGCAGCGTTTTATTTCCTTATTTGAGTCAGTTTAACGTCTTGTATTACTGTAGGGAGTGTATCCTGTAAAGAGTTAAACAAAGATTAAGTATCGTACTCTTAAAATGGCTGTCTATAAAGAACTGATGGTTTTGAAGCCCCTGATGCTGACAGCTATGTTTCCACCTCGGACATGGTTGTGGTTTTGGACGGGCAAATATCCAAGTCGGACACAACATGCGGTTTCGATGGAAATATTCCCCTTGATCCAAATCCAAGTTTTGCACTGATTACTTTGACCATAGTTTTTGTAAAAAAAAAAAAAAATCTAAAATTGAACTTAGTCATCTTCCCATTAACACTGAAAAGCTAGAATGGAAACATTGCATTTACTATAGCAATAACCATCAGGGGTCTGAAGAAGTTCCTGTCTTACTGCTGCAACCTATGTACCTTAGCCTTGGGAAAGATATTAGGCTATTCTGATCACAAGTTCCCAAAACAGGAAGTGTTTTGTGCGAAGAATGACTGTCTAGAAAGGGAACCATGATCATGTAACTCGTGGTTTTAGTAGTCCTTTAACTGTTCGCGGAATAGATCAGACGTGGACATCAATTACCCTAGCGAAAATCCGTTCTTCCATTCGTTGTGGAATTCTGAGCCTTTAAACATTACCACATGTGCGACACAATGCTCGCTAGCAATGCAGGACGCAACAACCCTTACCACTTTCCCTTTTCCATCACATTTCTGTTTCATATTCATTTTGAAGCCTGTCTCCGTAGGAAATTTAGACTTTAACATTTGTTCAAAACGCACCCCATTTAATCAACATTTATGTTAAATCTGGCTTACAAGACAACCAGCATCATACGTGACTGGAGTCAGTTTTGAGACGTCATTAAAGGCTTCTTGTGTTGAGTCCTTCAGATCAGGCGAAGTGAATGTCTCTTCGTCGAACTAAGCAACCAATCATTTCCTGCTACCTCCTTATCATGGCGGGCCCTGTTCTTTACTTTGCGCTGCTCTGCATAACCGCATACGGCTTTCACGACTACGTCCTGACAGTCCCAACCCTGCTGCACAATGCCCAGTAATTCCTGTTGCCGGGCCAATACGTTCGGCAAGGGCGAGTCCAGTTTGACCACCTCGTCGCTGAGTGATATTGTCACCTACGGTCACAGTACGATGCAGGCATGGTCTTAGTACTTCGAACAGTTCTACTCCGTGCCTAAAGCTTCTGCTTTCGCGAGAAGCGTATGCAGCTTTATCCATATTGTCTGTCCCGCACGCTGCTCTGTTTTACGTATGTACTTAGCCATCTTAAAACAAAGACAATAACGTCGCACGCAATTTAATTCATTGATTAGCTTAATGAAAATGGTAGCATACGTGTTTAAAAATATAGTTTACGATGCGAAACTTCTCGACACTTCCCAGTACAGCTCTATTCACCGGAATTTGTTTGGTGATATGCACAGTGGTTGGTATCCCTGTTACTACTGATAATGAATTCGGCGTTCAGAATACATCTGCATAATGACTGCAACAAACTTCAATTCAGACAACATTTTTCTTAAACACTATTGTTAAAATATACAAATGTTTAAAAACTCACTGCTCTTACCTCTCGTTACTCCAGCTTCGAAACAAGCCAAAATTTGTCACTACTTCCTCCGCTGTCTGCTCATTATTTTTCCGCTGTCACACTGCAGAGAAACACTGCAGATGGCAGTAAAGTCACAAAACCACCAGTTAAGCTGCATGAGTCTCTTGTACTTAACTGATCCTGTCCGCGCCCTCTTGTCCCGTACCTGTCTCGCATACTCGAACTTAGCGTACTTGTGAAGCTGTACAAATAAAGACGCTTGGTGTTACGTAACATCCTAAATTTCGGCTGATTTGATTCACAATATGAACATTTTTCTTGCTCACTTTTTTTTCTGTCTCTCTTGGAATTCGTACCCCCTCAAAGTTAACGTTGAATTACGACATGACAACAGGATACTAAGAAACATTCTGTTGGCATTGATGAATGACTGATTTACCCACTAGTTGAAAATGGTGGTCACGGGACAGATGACGTCACCACGAATAAGCCACCGAAGCCGGCCTGGCCGAAGGTATCAACAGCAGTGAGCAGATGGCAGTACAATTACAACCTACAAGAAATTGTGTTTATTTTTCAAAGTTCTTGGGTAAGAGTGAGTTCTCGTATTAGATGGTCTGTGATTCTCTTCTCTGCCGGCTCTGGCCCACCAAGCCTCCTGTCTAGTGGGGATCGGGGTTCTATACCGGGGGAGGGGAGTAAAGCAAGCGGAGCGTAAAGCTGACCACTCACCTCTATTTAGTGCAAAGGTGAAGAACAAGTGGAGCTATACCTTTACTCCCTCCATATGCCTTCATGACTAGGACAGGATCAGATTTGCTTTCTGTTCCAAAACCTTACTGTACACATCTCTTCCTGCATTTAACTTAAACCATGGCTCTGCTCTTGTTTATACCCACCACCCTAACTGTAATTGGAAAACACACTATAATGACAGCATCAGCAAAAATGCAAAACACTGAATATTGTGCCGTTATTTCCTTTGTTAGATGGAAGGAACATAGAAAGGGTCATAATGAATAGATCATGGCAATGACCTGATCCCACAGCAATGAACACTTTGCCCTGGATTTTTGTCAGGATAGCAAATTTCAGTACTTTGGCTGTATCAAATATTATTTCTATGCAATATATGGTTAAACCACATGGTGTATTGGCTGGCAATGGTAATAATTTCAGAATCTGATCCACTAAGTTGCCGTCATGTTCTTGAATATTTGCGTGGTGGCAACAATGTCACAGCGTGCACAAGGTCTGTCTTAAGCACAGTAAAACGGAGAAGGCACACATTGCCCTGTGTCTACAGTACTGGTGGTTATTCATCCATAGGCCACAGGGTGGTGTGTACCCTGACCAATGAAATCTTTTGCCAAATGCTTATAAAAGTTAAAAGTATGGTTGCTTACCTCTCACTTGACATTTCAATGAGAGAATTTACTAAGTAACCAACTAGCACTGTGGAGCAGAGTCCTTCTTCAGAAGCTAATAGGTCATCAGCAATTCAATAAATACCCCACAATGTAAGGAACTGAATAGTTCATTTCGGTATTCAGACAGCCAGCCAATTGTCCATATCCCAAGCCACATTAATCCAGCCCCTGCCCTTACATCCTATTTCCTTTAGAACCATTTCAACACCATCTACTCCTCTACATTGAGATCATAGATGTGGAAGCACAGAGGAGTTTCAGCCATATAACTTAATCCAGATTCTTTCCCAAACATAAAAGCACTGCAAACTGCATAACTCATGCACCTGGAGACAACACCATAAAATAAATTCATGGGCAAATGTACCTCACGCTAACAGCTGGAAATGCATAAATATGAGAATGTGCCCAGAATGAATAGAGACAACCAGATGAGTTGAGATTTCACATGACGATGATTATGCTGCAATTAATGGTAATAATTAAAATGAAGATGTGAAGATAATGATTATGATTAAGATTCTAGGTAACGCTATGATAATATATGTAAATAAATAGACACATAAGTATGAAATTTGTATGTACGTATACATATATATATTATTACAATTTTACAGTGGTATATATTTCTCTTATTACTAAATAAAATCAAGCTATTAGGCACTTTATTACAAAAATGGGCCTAGCATTAGCTGACAGTTTGTATTTACAGTAATTATATAAATATTGCACAGGTCGGCCCATTTAAGTACATGCCATAAGGCAAATAATTGTGATCTACTATGAAGACTTTCCGTAGTAGTGGTAACTTGGAAATTGTACAGTATGATGGTGTCAGAAAATCATAACTTCAGCAAGTGTAAGATATCCTTGAAACTGTGAAGCACAAACAAACTGCACTGCATGTTCAGATACTGTGCGTGTGCCTTACCTCCTTCATCAGGAGTTTTGAGATAAATGGTTGAAAATGAAATACTGGACTTTGTACATGGAGTTAACCCTTTAAACGCTGAGTAAAATCCCATCTGCCATTTGCTAACATTATTCGGAACTGACCATATTCTCCACATTAGCAGGTAAAGGGTTAATTTTAAAGTACTATTACCATCATCCACATTCCCTGGGAGCAAAGTTGTACTTCAAGATTAATATATGGAATATTTAAAGAGTTAATGAACCCACATTGAAATACTATTCCTTATGGTGTAACTAGCAACAAATATAACAGTGCACATGTTCTACAGTAAAATGAGCAGAATAATGAAAATCAGCTCTTTAAATGTGTAAGTTAAGTGAGTTATTTTTGAAACCTTACAGCCTAAAATAAATATTGCATTTTAAAATTACATCTAAATATAGTAACAGCATATTTGCCGAAGTAAAAAGGACATGACTGCTGTAAATTAGACCAGCCATTCACATATAGTTGCAGAGATGTCAAAAAGTCATAGTTACAGGTGCAGGTGAAGACAGCTGAAGTTAAAAGAAATGATGAATAAGTTAATATGACATTTAGCACTTTCATGCATGTGTTTGGGATGTGCAAAGTACAAACATTTGGATACAGCAGGCAACACTACTTAGTCTGTCATATATTAAGACATCCCATTTCTGCCAGTAGGTTCAAATGGCATGTCTTAAAAATTTCTCCTACTCTAACTGTGAAAGCAATGTGTATGTGGAGAAGACAGTAAACGGCATTACAGTTTTTGAAAGCATTTACTTTGAAGAAAATAATATCGTAAGAGTAATGAGATTAGTATTATACATCAGGTTTTTTTAAATCAAATATTATTTTCACATTCAGTTTTCATCCTACTTGAATTAAATTCCACTGCGTGTAATTACTATAGACTGTGAACAAAGTACTTACACTTTATTAGTTGTACATTGTGCTACTGTAAAAGTGCATTTGTCTGCTCCATCCGGCGGAGTTAAAATGCAGTTACCAACCCCACAATACCAGGGGATTTAAAATTCTCTATTCTGTGATTGTAAAACATAAAAAAGACACATTTTCTACACAAACTGCAGAGCAGTTACATGTAAAGAGAAGTATTAAAACAAAGTAAATTGTCAAGTCCTTTGCATTCTGTTACAGCAAGAAGTAAAGAAGGCTGGATCATGTTATTTAAAGATCCTGTATCAACTGGATAACTCATCCACATCTGACGATCATATCAGTTATGTTAAGCTTTAAAGGATTAAGAAGAAAGCAGTATGATGTGAAGTCATTGGCCTGAGAGGAATTATGAAAACCACACAAAGCTACAGGCACAACAATCAATATCAGGTTGAGGTTTAAACTGGGCACCTCTTATATTTGAGTCAAAAGAGATATCACTTGAGACAAGTTGCTCAGTAAGAAACTAATAAGATAAAAATTTCCAGGAGGATATAAATTACGAAAACTTAGGCCTGTCAGAAAGACTTATTATTTCACTGATGTGCAGGATATTTTGCACATGTGAAACATTAATTTCAGACAAACGAAGAAGGCAGTTTTCTTTACTCTTTTAATTCACGTAAATTTAAACATGCAAGTTTTTAGGCTTTCACTGAGGCGCTGTTGATGTGTTTGCTCTTCTGGGATATGGCTCTTGAGCTATGGGTGTCTAACATTTCAAGTCAGTGTAGTGGTCTCATCTTCAAGGGTCCAATATCCTATCAACCCTTGATGACAAAAGCAGTATGCTGTCTCAAAACGTTCAGTAACAATCACACAATTACACAGCACCACATCCCAAAAGTATGAACACCTCAAACTTAATTCCATTCTTACTGCAGTTTTATTGGCTCTGTTAAAATTTATGAGATTTTCAAGTCAGGTGGCAAGCAACAACCGAGTTAAAATATTCACTGCACAAATCAATGGAGCATTCTTTTACCTCTCTCCATTCACAGTGTGGATATACTCATTACAAGTGTATTTTGTAATGTACACAATCAATATCTGACACATATTGTTTTAAACAGGCATTTGCGATATCAGACTTCACATTTTCATAGTGGTACATTTTTCCTGAACTGTCTGTTTGGTGTGGCACTGTGTATCTTGATCTTGAAGAGGAGGCAACCATTTCCTCCAACATGCCAAAAAACTTTACCAATATGGTGCTCTATCCAGAAGATTGCAATGTAAAGTGTATATGTAGGTACACAGTAATGATATTTTATCCAAAACACTGTGAAACTGTGCTCTCCATTCTATGTGTAACATATCTTACACAATATATTGGCATTTATTTCAGACCAACACAAATACCTTTGCATCTCATTTGTTGTACTGCTTCCATCTTAACATAATTATTATTAAAGTTAGAAGGAGTATGCTTTACAAATAACAGTTGAGCCTACAAGCAAAATAATTTCTTTGAGCAGGCACAATATGGAGTACAACTGATTTCATTTTTAAGTCTTGAAGATTTCGTGGCAACAAAATTCAGTAAAATCTTCTTGGGCTGACAGCTGCATCAGGCACTTCCATACACAATAATAGTCCCTTGATTATTCGGACTATATTGGAGGAGCAACTAGGAATCCTGACCACTGAGGAAAAATTCTGTGGAATATGTTAACATACAAAATATACATTTGCTACTTCATCTTTTGGGAATAGTCCATCTGGCTTCTTGTTGTGAGACTTGCCAGGAGTCAATATTTCCTTTGAATGGATTATGAGCCCACAGCAGGGTAAGTCCAGTGGTGGGGTTGCTACCTTTAGCCTTTGGACAGGCATGTTTTGGGAAGCCATTTCCTCCTAGTAGAGTAAAACCCCATAAAGCAAAAATATTGTACCAAACAGTAGATAGTGGTGGTGGTGGTGGTGGTGGTGTGTATGGTAATGATGATGATAACAACAATGATAATGATGATAACATATTTTAGTAATAATTTTAATGAGAAATATTGGGCTATATTTGGCCCAAAATTATCCAGACCACTCAAGGATCTGAATGACCAAGGGACCAATGTACCAACGTTGCAGATACCAAATCTATCTCACCATCAGGATTTTGATCAGATCATATGGAAACTCTGATTATGGACATGGAGTTTATCTTTTGAAACATTTTGTGTTTGAATCATATGAAATGACTGTCAGGCCAATAAGATTTTATTCAGTTCTTTTTATGCAAGACTTATTATGCTTGGTCACCTGAGATGGAGAAGACATATTCATTATCGAATTCAGAGAGCTTAATGAATATTTTTTGTGTACCTTTCAACTTCATATGAACTGATACACACTGATGAATGTAGTGTAAATCTCACCAGCTGTCTGGAAGTTCATCACTATTAGCACCATAATTTGTACCATGTTAAAGAGTACGTTTAAATTACTGTTATGAAACAAGCAGCAAATTTAAACTAGAAGACACCTACACAGTTAATTACAATAAAAATTAACTCTCCTTGTTAGTCTGCACAAGTTATTGTCTTGTCATAACTTCCAACTTATAAATTAAATATTTTATTATGATGTGAGTAATTTATTTGTGAATATTACTATTTTCTTTGCTGCATAAAATATGTGTAAGACAGGAAGATTAATTTCAAAGCCAGCAGTAAAACATCACCTTTAAATTCATGCTTTACCACCAATGCAGAATACTTTATGTTAAAATCTTACACCATATTCACAACCATGAACTAGGAAGTAATTTTTCTAATAAAGTAATCACTATTTTAATAAAACTGAAGATTCTTAAGGACTGTCTACAGCTTGTTATATTATTACTTTACACAGATATCAGCACTGCAACTAATAAATAAATCTGAATTAGTTATAACCATTCTCAATTCAAATTTACTTTAGTGTCAACTTTCATTGTAAATCACCAACACCAGAATTTATTCAGAACCACAAAACATTACTTAAAGTTGAACTGTAAAAACAGACATAACGTTCTGATTTTGTTCTTTGTGTGTAACATCACTAAATGCCTCCACTGTTGTAAGATGCTTAATGTCGCATACAACTGTTATAAAATTTTTGTTCATCATTTTAGCTAAAATGTAACATCTGAAAAATTAATGAGAAGAGAAGTGACAGAACCCATTGTGTTTTGTAACTATTGTCACCATCACAGGAGTTAAAGCACTTGTAAAAATGACAGTAGATACTGCATATTAAAGTTCCTCGGTGACAAATCATAAACACAGTGATCAGGGCATTAATAATGTGGGTTACTGTAGGAGAGGAAGAACAGAGTCTGTTATGACTTAATCACAAACAAATAGAACCAGGGTGATATTTATATTAAATTAAAAATACTGGTTCATTTGAAATGATATATCATTAAGAACTCACTGAAACAAGACCACTGAACAGAAGCAGAAATTTTAAGGTTTTGAACAACATGTTATCACTCTATCATCTAATAAGAACGGCATGTTGAGTTGTGAATTTGAGTGGAGTTAAATTAAAAGACACTACAATACAAAAGTGACCCCTCACAAAATTCTGATATAAATTGAACTTCAATTTTTAATACTTTCCTGTTACAACATTCCTGAAGATATTGTTCTAATATGTATTTGTTACACTGATGAGTGTTCAGTCCCTTCCACACTTCATTAAGTTTGTTTTGTTTGAGAAAATACACATGGTCAGTTGCAGCTACACACAGAACCTGATCTGAATTGCATGTTTAGCTGTCCACCACACACATCCATTAATTACATCTCTTCCAGAATTTGAACATGACCGTTGGCCTTCATTCTCTGTAAGTTTCCATGTCATGGTCATGGTATTAAACTTGACTTTAATTAATTTTCTACTCCTTTATACAGCAAGCAGACAGAGAAAACTGTTGACACGAGGTCAGGGACACACTCAAACTTCCTTCCTCGCACTAAAACGTTATTTCTTGTCCACTGTCTGCATTCTGTTTGGAACCTTTTGACAGATGAGATTAATTATCACACCAAAATGTCATGTACTTGCATTTCATTTATACCAGGGCCATTGATAGCACAGAGAAGGAAAACAGCCATTGTTCGCATGCTCCATAATTTGCCATTATTTTCATTACATTTCGTCATATAAACCTTCTATCATGGATCATAAAGAAAGAAAACTAAATGAGCCACATAGTTCTTACAAATGAAAGATGAGCCAAATATGAAGTTTAAAGTAACATTCTTAAAGTATTCTGCAATGAATAAAGTCACTAGACAAAATTCTCACATATATACACCAGTCTGCCAGTAAAAAGTGTCATGTATCACATATACACAGATCAAAAAACATACATCATCATGCATTTATGTAGGACACATATACACATAAAGTATTGAATCAATCTGAGTCACAGCTCTTGATTTTTGGGCTCCAGAGTAAGTCCTGATATAATGTGTTTGATTTAAAACAGTTCCAAACATCAGACCATATTTTTCTCAGCAGCCACCATTTGGGAATTTTCAGTATTACTTCAAACAAAGATAGATTCTACAATACTGAAAAATAGTCCTGAAATCAAACATGTGCAAAACAAATAAGGATGACTGTACATCCAAGACATTAAACATTTTCTCCTGAAGTAATTATCTACTTTGACACAATAATTGGTTACCTTAGATTTCAACAACACTATTTGAAGCACAGAAAACCAAAATAAAAATAAGAGAATTTTCCAACGTCAATGTTGCCAAAATCATCAAAATCACTGATCTGTCACGTTTCAGAGAGCCTATAAAAGTGCTTTTATTCATTTGTCAATGGACATATTACCGATCTTTCACTTGCTCTTCGAACCAAAGTTGAATTAGGAGCCGCCATGAGAACCGCAGTTTTAGGCTGCTGTTGTACGTCTGGATCTAGATGTACCACATCCCCACACACGGAGTTGTGACGCTGTCGTCTTCTTGATGAGATGTCATTACCTCGTCTCATGAGGCTTGTGTGTCGAATATGACCTCCATTGATGGTACGCTCATGGAGGGATTTCAGAGAATCTTCATAACTGCCACTGACAACATAATATTCAGTAAGTTCATATGTGTATGAATTTTATGAGATTTAAGGCTTTCTCATCCTACATACTCAGTACAATGGCTAAGCTATGGGAGTTGAAAGACTGGTCGAATTCCTAGTAGGACAAATAAGTTATTTTCTTCTACAAAATAATAATACTGCTTCTGGGGCACATGTAGCCACATAGTACGTGAGTACATCTGGTAAAGATGTTTGGGACATAAAACTGATCACTCATGTAAATCTAGTGTTAAGGTTACTTACATGTGGATCTATAACTCCATTCGACTATGTGATTGCACACACATGAAAAATTTCGAGGTTTTTTTTTTCTTCCCACATTCCTACCATGCATCTTGATATTATCAAAGTTCTATTTATTCACCAACTGATGCACTGTTCGGCAGTAGTACTGCCAAGCAGTGCAACATACAGACACCAATAAGGACCTAAAATATGCAACCACACACCGATGTATTTTAATGGACTATTTTAACAACTGTAACTTTAGTAAGTACAAATTAATGCGTTTCCTTATAATGGTGTAACTGTAACACTGAAACATGTTGGAGCTGTTTTAATGTAAATTTTAATGTAAATTTTAATATTGTTTCTTTTAAGACAACTCACTAATGCATCAGTTGGTGAATAATTAAAACTTCGATAATTTTGAGGTTCTTATGTCAACGACTACAAAGACAACCTTCTTGTCAGATTTGACAATAAGTAAACTGGTAGTGACTGACAGACCTAACCAAGTATGTGACATTAAACCCAAGAAGACAGTTAATCTTGATAAATTATTTGTCCATCATCTGAACAAGATTCTAGCTCTTTTACTGGGCCAATTGAGGTAGACTGCACTTAATGAAATAAAACATCATGGCTTATTATTAGTCCAATAAACTGCATCTGAAATAGGCACTTCATTTGATCAAGGAATTTCATTCAGTTTCATGGCATCATTAGACCTCTTTTCCTTTAAATAAACTTTACTTCACATCACACTACACATATACTTGATTATCTTAAGTTCTATCATGGACCTAAGAAGCGGTTTGTAAACAGAATGTTCAGTAAGCCAGGTTCCCCACGTCACAGAAATTAAATGACAAGTCTTTACAGCGTTAAATGTAGCTTGGTTATTCCAGTGAAATATCCTTATTTTTATGCATAATCCCCCACCACACTGATGTGTTTGTCCCATCTTGGCACGACTTTAAAAAATCCGTCACGTATAAATCGGATTTTTGCATGCACAACGGTTCACGAATAGCCATTTCCACTTCCTAATCATTGTGGAATGTGCCAAGATATGGTATATGTATCAGTGCGCTCGGTGATTCTATTGAAAAATGATCTTACAGTGGAATAAATTAGCCACATATAAAGTTGTATTGGCTCGTTGTTTCTTATTTTTATGACCTAGGAAACCTAATTCAACGCCAAAAAGATCATAATACAGCATCTTTGGGAGAAATAGTCATGTATACCAAAACTGAAAGTAAGAAGATTAAATATAAAAAAGTGTATATTTGTCCGTGTACGTTATCACCATGCCATAGGGACATGGTTGCGTGGAGATACAATCCACACATTCTTAAACCCGGCACTAGATTAGGTAAATCTGTATAAAAGTATACACGTTAGTATTAGATAATATGGAAACTTATATGTGAATAGGATATAATAATTTTCTTTGCGAGAATTGAGGTTTTCGCAGCGATGTAGCTGAGTGTTCCGTTCCAGCGGATTACGTCGATGCATCAGTGTATAATCGGATCCCCGTGTATCGAAGCAACGTAGCGTTGTGGTTTTCAAACGCGAAAACGCCGAAGAATTTATTATTAGGTCTTTGGGTACTTTTTTTTTCACATTTCGTCCCTTGAAGATGGGAATACTGCGTTGCGTTGAAACGTCGGAATCCGAATATCTCTTAAGGTAGCGTCAGTACCCTAAACAAATGGAAATGTCAGCAAGTGTCTACCTGAAAGGCCAGCAACTGCCGCAGAATCGCATACCTGGATGGGACAATTCAAATTTGAAGACATACAGGACAAAAGCTGAAAACTGTTCTGGATCGAAACGGGAAAACGCGAGGAAATGTCGTAATGCTATTACGTTGATAAGAATAAATTCATAATTCGGACATAGGGCTGTGCAAAAATATACTTGGTCCATTGAAGAACAACGGTCCGTCATGGACTATGGTCAACAGGAAACTTTCTTGCTTAGTAACAGAGACAAAAGTACATCACAGCTACAACCTAACATAACCTAACCTCACATCACATCACTTGGCATTAATACCAAAAATATATTACTACTAGGCAGATTTAAAATATACGAACTCAACCTACAAGACACAAATATATGCTTTAAAATGCACCTTCTTCCTAAGAAGCGTATAAGAAGCTTATATGGCTGGATCAATACCTAGTTCCCGCGCAGTAGGTCAGACATGCGAACCGGGATAGTGCAGTCCGTATACACACTAGGCGCTGGGACCCACACATATTCATATTCAATGGGTAACGGAAGTAAAGCGCCCAGGAGTGAAGCTGACCACTCACCTCTTTCTAATGCCGCGGTTAAGAATACGTGGAGCTATACTTCTACTCCCACCGTACACCTTCATGGCGTGGACAGAGAAAAACTTTACCTTCACTTGTATGACAGGACTTAATTATGGACTGTGGGATCTGAAAGAGTTAATTTTGAACGCTGATTCAAACCCCCAAAGCAAAGCATAAAAGTTAAACAATATAAGTATAACGCAAAAATGTGGCGCGTTCGCGTAACCACTGTTGCCATGAAATAGCAGCAATGCGTTCCCTTTGTACTGGTGACCTACATGAAGTTGTCAACAGTATAAAACCGTTCAATGTTACCATGGAAACCAAGACTGGGTTCCCTAACTACAAAATAATTGGTACTGCTGTTAACAATATACATGTAAGTTTTCGTGTAAAATTCCTGATATTTTTGTCCGATTTTAACCAAATTTGGAGTTGTCTACAGATTTTCGTGAGAGTGGCCGATATCATTTTCATGCAAATCCTCCCAATGGCAGCAGCGTTGTTACAAGCGGACAGACAGACGGATGGACGGACAGACTTTATGAAGCCAGTAGACGCTTTGCGCCACTTGTATTTATGCGAACGCGCCTAACAAACGATCTACAAAAGAATGGATATTGAACTGGAAGGATAAAACTGAATTAATGATAAATAACGAAATAAGTTTTTTATTATCAAGTCTATTTTACAGTACTGACTGTACACACAGATATGTAGTAAGTGATGAGAAGCTAAAAGCATACACAGAGAAAGCTGGGACATACGTGTATGTTGTCAGCACTAAATATGATATTCAAAGGGTCGAAATACTCCTGTAAAACGAAATAATGTAGCACGTACTTAAACGAACAAAAATACTATCCAATTCTTTCAGATTCCTGGTTGAGCTTATAGTCGAACCCGGACGACTCGAGTAATTTAAAGTTTAGACCCTGACCAGGTTATGTAGAAATAAATGAGCTAAATACAGAGCGGACAGTTTCCTGCCTGACAGACAAAGCGGCAGGCCGACGGTCCGTCACCATTGCGTCTCGGGAGGCTTAACAGTCCGTGAAGGAAGCTAAGACAAAAGATGGCAGTGACAAGAACTTTAGAAAGTATTCTAACAACTCGTTTGTTCTATGGGGGATGCTTAAATTGCACTTCTGACCGAATGATTTCACCATCTATAGCAATTAAGGAAACATGGATAGATGATTGATTTTATTCAGATATTTTTAAATATCCTTCCAAAATAATACCGATATAATTAAGTACAGGGGAGGTTGCGATATTTGGCACCTCCGGAACCGAAGATTTACCGGATATCAAGAGAAGGTTGTTCTTAATGTGTATTTTAAACTTATACATTCCGTGCATTTCAAATTTTTCTTTCCTTAGATCTACCAAATGCACATACAATATGCATAATCGTATATTTCATTGACGTTCCGAAATGTTTCGGTGTTATAGTAACATCCTTAGGCAGCTCACACTAAGTTCTTTAAAAACCAGCTAAAACGTACTGTAGCACATTCGTGACGTTTTTACACATTGTGTGTCTCAACTAGGTTCACTATAATGTAAAGATATTATTTTAATGTAAAACCAACTGCAAAAACCCATCACCCTACAAATTGAACCTAGCTGAGATACGCTATATACATCAGCATTACGAATGTAATTCGGTATTTCACATAAAGAAGTGTAAACAAAGGTTTGTTTACACTACTTTATGGCGCACAATTTGTCACTCTACTACCTGAGCTGACCCTTGCTTTCGGTCTGATAATTCAGTCATCTGGCTGCCGCATGCAAAATAGTGACAATAGTGCCCGGACATGAACAAAATAAAGGAATTCAGTATATTTCAGCTGATTTTTAAAGAACCTGGCGTGAGCATCTTGAAGGTGTTGGTACAGTACCGGAGCATGTCGTAGCGTCAATAAACTGTACGACTGTGGGTATTGTGTGTGTATTTGGTTGGGTTAATATGAGAAAACAGTTACCTAATGGGTTCTTACAGCATCGTCATGGACAGATCTAACCATTTAGTTTGAACGTGATATTCGGTCTTAATCCCATTCTGCACTTTTTATTTCCTTGTCATCACCATGGCCTATAAACAATATAAAGAGACCAGTAAGTCTCCAATATTTAGCTCTTCTAATGGTCATATTCACAACAATGCTGCCGGCTAACTGAATATTGAAATGTAAAAGGCCTTTCACGCAGTTCAGATTAACATGGCTTTCCGGATAATCCAGCACTGGATATCGCAGCTTTCACTGTACTACAAACAAAAATATTTGTCATCAGCTATTGTTTGAAGTAAACTGGTGACTTTCAGAGTGAACTACAGGAGTAGTGCGATCGGTATGACGACAATTCGTCTAAAAATGAAGGGTGTGACGTGGTTGACAACAAAACCCCGTACCGTCGCTTAGACAAACAAACATCTGCACATCCAGCTGAAGCAGCTACACCGTCAATCACTTGATCATATTTTTTTCAGACAATATATTTATTGTCTGAACTGTTACGTTTCTCTTTTTTTAAACAAAAAAAAGCATCGTCAGGCGCAAGCATAAAAATGCAAAATAAAAAATAGTACCTTATGTGCAAAACCACCGATAATTAAGAAGGTTTGAGATTACAATATTATCATTAATAATATTCGTTTATTTTTCATAAGTTGGCCGAAACTGGAATAAAAGTTAAAACACTCAATTATATATTCAAGCCATAAAATAAGGTCACGTACTATTTGCATATGTTATATACAAGAATCTTCAAGTCTAAGCACCCATTTTGGGGATGTTTGCAATAAAATCACGAGAGATGTGATACAAGGCTGCTACAGACAGTAATATATGTTACCGCGACCATTGTATAAACTTGTGTGTTTTGAATCAAAGGAAATATAAAACTTTAACTTTCAACTAAGTTTCGGCCAAATTATAAAACTCGTTCAGACTGAAAACTCAATCCTTCTTAATTATCGATGTTTTTATATATAACGCACTTATTTCCTTTATATTTCCATGTTTGTCCGTGATGATGGCTATATGTAAGAGTCGAAACATGTAGCACGTTTTGGAAACCAAAAGATATTTTCTGAAAAAAATGCAGTTCTGATTGACGGTCTAGAGGTTTGTCTGTTTACTCGTGCCCGACAAAGGGATTTCTCACACTAAGATTGCACCGTTGCTTGTTTTATGAAATTGTTGCTGTATCACACATAACTTGGCCAACATACACAACTACTTTCATTAAATGGTGTTTCTTTCTCTTTTGAATTGCGCGCAGTAGGGCCAAAATGCAGACAATTTTCCCGATTTAGCACGTATTTTACTAAACAGTTCTTACGGTGGTTGTTTTGTACTTCCGCCAATCAGAACGGACCTAACTTCTGTATATTCCTCGGAGGAATTTCAGAACCGACTGGTTTTTTAAATAATGGCATACCCGATCACAAGAGTATTGAATCAAACACTACTACAAGCACAAACACTGGCTAACTTGATTTTTATCTATTTCCACAGCACTGCATCTGCAAAAAGCTTATTCTCAACCCTGAAACGAATCAAAACATGTCTCAGAAGCTCACAATCACAGATCATATTCCCTGAGTTGGCTCTGATATCCGCTGCCTGCGTGACTGATTCGACAAGAAGAGCTCCACGATTTATTCAAAACACAAATACGGGTATATGTGTATGGGATTTGTGGATTTTTTTTGTTTACAGCATTCACCACTTTAAATCTGCCAGGCCTTCCAGCCGATCGACTGCCCAAGACGCCATCTTTGTGAGTGGTGCTATGTCGCCAACTGACATGTAAAAGACATTATAAAAGTTTCTAGTATTTGTACGTTAATTCTTCCCACCAGCTACAACAACAAAAACACAGCAACAATATGGCAATAGTGGGCACGATCCTATCCTGTAGGGGGGGGGGCAGGGACATAGTTGAAATTTTATGTTGGCGCAAGTGTGACTACATTCAACACCAGTGCACCTTTCAGAGTATGAGGCACCTTTTTCAACTCAAAAAAATTTTGTGCACTCCCACATGATTGCAGCTGGCCAAACACTAACCACTGACTGAAAAGATACATACAATGAATAGATATAACAAGTTCAGTAATGTTTTTAAACTGATTTGTACTTTATTAATTATGAGAGCACCTACTTACGTTTGAGAAGTGATAAGGCACATTTAGGCAAGGCACAACAGATATTCAGTCTACAGATGGTATATTTACTTTTCTGTTTCAATCAAGTTGTTAAAGAGATGGCTGGCACTGTTCTGCAGCTTTCAACCATTGGAAGTATGGTTAAAGTAATGAGAGTTGCAACCCTAGACCTCTTTCCACATCCAGCTTGTTTCAGCATTTTAACTTCAATACAGCAGGTGCAAGAAATACACTTTCATGGACATATGTTGTGGAAAAGGCAAAAGGTACTTCGCAGATTTATCAGGCTGCTGTGTGAAGATTAGTTTTGAAGAATCATAACACAATTGTTCTGTTAAGCTGTTATGTTCTTTTGATGCTAGATCTGAAACTACAGCAATAAAACATGCACAAAAGTATTTCTAGTCCAGTTGTATCTTCACCAAGAAGTGGTAAATTACTCAAGAAGCTGTGCTTATAAGACTTTCAACTGTTAACATCAGTCACATTAGCTCTGTCTGATAGCTGCACTTTACATGATAAATCTGAATAACAAGACAGTAATGTGCAGTTGGAATGATTGAATCGCCAAGAGGACAGACATAATTTATTGATCACAGCATCTTTTGGTTCTTTTAATGATCTCATTTATGTCTTCCCCCAAAGTTTAGGAAGAGTCTGTTTAATTGACTGAATTTACCAAAAATGTGCACCCATTTTGATAATCTCAAAGCAATGTGAGAACTGTAAATTGGAATGAACAGAAGATATCATACTTCATCTTGTGACACAAATGGACATATTACAAATTTCACTCCATAAAGCCAATGGATTACTGTACATAAAAGTATTTGACTGCCCATCTCTAACAGAGCTTCAATAACTTTGGTGCAGTTAGCCATGTAGCTATTGTTTAATATATTAAAAAAATACAATTTAGAAGTATTCCTTAAGAAATCTCAAGTTATAGGCTCCCAATGTAAATAACCTGTAAGATCTAAAACTGTAATAAACAGCCAAATCACACAGTAAGTTAAAAATTTCAAATATTTGCAAAACAATTTTGTAAATGTTATCAACTGTGTGGAAATAAATCCTATACATCCCTGGAATACAAGATGTAAGAACCAAATACAAACAAAATTGGATCAACCACCTTGAGAGAACAGATAACAACAGACTCCTGAAACACGCCCTCAACTACAAACCCCCAGGACGAAGAGATTGTGGATGCGCCAGGAAATGATGGCAACGCATCGATACCAGAACAGGTCAAATGACCTAATCCATGGATGATGATGATGATGATGATGATGATGATGATGACATTAATGACTGCTCTTCGTCTGTTATACAGCTGTGGGAACCAGGCTCTTAAGATAACAGTCAGAAGTAGCTGATAATAAATTATGAGATAATATAAGCAATCAAATTGTTCAAAATAGGCTAGAGATATTCAACACAGGCAAAAGGATTACTGACCAGAAAACAAACAGTCAAAAACATTTAGCATGAATAAACTTGCCAAAGAGTCCAAGAAGCTATGATTTACATGCTGGTTGAACATAGACACAGAATACTGGAGAAGTTGGGATGTTAACCAAAGATGTTTCCGAAGTATATGGAACAGGCTATAAGGCCTAGATTAATGGTGATCATGGTAAGGATGATATAGTGGTCATTATAATGGTGGAGATAACAATGTTGAATGAGTGTTTTGTCAGTTTTATCACAGTTTCTACTGAGCATCAAAGTACAATATGTTCTCCATAAGCATGGAGGTTTCCTGTCTTTCTGTGCAGCTTATGTTTATTGCTGTATGTAATTACACACAGAGCTGCCAGGTAATTTTGTGTCATGTGCATATGTATTTTGTTATATACTGTATATTATTTGTATACCCATACACACACATGTGTGCATGTGTGTATATGTGTGTATTCTTTCTCACTTGTATTACTGTAGCACCGTTAAAGAGCCACTCCTGATGTGTAGGTTCACTGAAGGAACTAAAGTTGAGATGCATGTAAATAAATGGTGGATTATGGAAAATGAACCAAATAACACAAGAATAACAAATCCATGGGGTATGTCAGAAAACACCGAAACGAAACCCTAAAGGTCATTATATAGCCTGTATGTTACAGAAACTTTCACTGTGGCATGCAAAACATGTAGGAAACAGTGTTAATGAGATTACACACAACTCACATTCCCATTTTGTGCATGAATTGTCCACTGTTTTCAGAAATGTGTTACTTCATTCACATGATTTACAGAATATTTATAAAATACCAAATTGACCAAAATTTTAGCTAATTTTTATGTCACATTTGTGCCAAAATCGTGATTGGCAAACCACTACCTGAAGCTCATTTTTCTTGGTTAGTAATGTTAATTTTGTACTTCAAATCACAAGCTTACTTGCTACTGTCACCAGAAGAGTGACTGGTGGAATGCCCACAAACACAACGCCCAATACCAGAATCCTGCCCACTGGACTGGAGTGATGTAATGGAGGCCTCCAGGCCAGTTGTGGCAGCTGCTACATTGCTGTTGGAACGCACCGGGCGAAGTTGCTGGCCAACAGTGGTGGGATGATGCTGATGTTCACGGTATCTAGAGCAGCCTGGATCATGATGGTGATGAAAGCGTGGACCATAAACCATCGACTTGCCAGGGTGCAGATCAACATATGAGTCTGCTGGATCGCCACACCCCACTCCATCCAAATATGAAGCAGGGAATAGATGAGCCTTCGAATTGTGTCGTATGACAGTATTTGTTGGGTTTCTAACGCTGAAACCCATTTGTGATTGATAGGATTTATTCTTCTCTTGTTTTCTGAAATAAATATGATTACTGAAGCAAAATGGGAGATACGGTCTTGATCCAGACTCAGCTAATTACACACAACTTCTAATACAAACACAAAATATGAAAAGTAAGAAAGACATAAACGCATGTAGATAAACTGTTCAATGATGCTGGGGGGTAAATTCCAAAGACTGACAAGAATGGGGGTTTTAATTTATAGTACCCTTAAATTAATTCATGACCAAACAGTTCAAAGAGGTTGGCAACATATGAAGAAATAAAGCCCATACATTACACTGACCCCAACACTGAAGGGTTAATTCCAGTATAACCAATAGCCTATACAATTTCCACTCACTGAAGAAATATGAACTCATAGTTCAGCTAAGAAAAACATGCACCTTAAAACGTGATCTTATGGGTTGTGATGGCATGTTGTTGTAGGGAGCCATTACATATGTATGTAAGGGTGTTGCTGCTTTTATGAACAGGGTCCAGCTTTACATACTTAATTACAAAGATTCAGAACCCAGGAGACCACAGTCCACATTACCTTGTCATAAGAACCTAAGTTCATGCATACCAGATACTCCTCCTCTATTGCTTCTGTGATATAAAGCCAGTAAATTATGTGTTAGGTTCTGATGGATATTGTTTATATGTCATGTGTAATCAAACTCTTGTGGCAAGTTCTTCATTTTATGACCATATAACTAGACATATTATTAGCTTCAGAGAAGGTAGAAGACAAAATAGAATAGAGAAGAAATATAGCACTAGCCAAAAAGATATAAGAAGAAGAAACAGAGCCTCCTGGGACAAATTTGTTACAAATTTATAACATGAGATATACAGGACCCAACCTAAAGCATACAAGTACAAAATTTGAAAACAAATAAGTAAGGATATAAAGGAGACAGCAAAAAAATTTGGATGCTTAGAAGAACGTGTATTTCTTCAATACTATTAAAAATTATGAAACACAACAAACATAAAAGAACCAAAATTATAACAGAATTTAGACAATAACACAGATAACATTAATGACATCAGATTAATAAAAAAAGTCTTAAAATTAACGAAAAACAGTAAAAGTTCAGAAGTACATAAAATTACTTCAGAGTCACACAAGTATGCACCAGAAGAGTTCAAACTGAGATTACAACAATTTTTAAATAATAGGTACACAAAAAATTGTATTCCAAATGAATGGAAATATGTCATTGTAATCCCATTATTTAAAAAATATGACAGAAGAGACTCTAAAAATTACGGAGGAATTGGTATTCTTAACACCAGCTGTAAGTTACACTCTAAAATCCTTGATATAAAACTGCATAATTACTCAGAACAGTTTATGACAGAAACACAAAATAATTTCCAAAAGGGGCATTCATTAACGCATCCAACAGTTTGCCTGAAATTTTAATTGAAAAATGAACAGAATATAATTTGGAAACACGCTTGTTGTTTATAGATTCTGGAAAAGCATTTGATAGTATATAAAGACAGATTTTTTTTGATATTCTAAAATCCAGAAATGTTCCATATTCATTATTAAAGGCAACAGTGGACATATGAACACAAAACAAAATATTAATAACATTTTACCCCAAACTAACAAGACTGGTTGAAATTAATAAGCAGTACACCAAGATTTCCCTCTCTTGCCTACACTGTTTAATAAATATTTAAATAAAATAATAACTAAATGCCAGAAAGAAGATTTAAAACGAATTTCACTTTCAAGAAATCAACAAATGTTAAAGCTGTTATTTGCTGATGACCAAGTTATAATATTTAACATAGAAGATAACTTGAAGAAAGCTGCCTATAAATTAAATAATAACAGAACACAACTGTACTATATCTGTAGAGAAAACAAAACTAATGACATTTAAAAGATGAGAAACAGTTAAAAGCAAATATTGTAATAGATAACAAAATTATAGAACAAGTAAACTCCTTTAACTACTTAGGAAATTTGAAATCTTATGAAAAAGAAGTGAATAATTATTTTGAAATAACAGACATTGTAAACAATATGTTCAGACTACAAAAAAACCCCAAAGACAACAAAAAGAAAATTATACAACACATGTAATAAGAACCAACACAATGCACACTTTTTACATTAAAGTTTTAATTTAATTATAGTGTCTTCGACATGTTTCAAACATCCAATTGTTCATCCTCAGGAAGACTTGTACATGCAGTTTTATGGTATTACTTTCATGCATCCATGTAAGCATTCTGGTCGATGGCAGGATCAAATTTCGTGAAAATCCATCGAGTGGGAGGCGAGTTGTTCCATGCAGAAGATGAACAAATGGACCGACGAAGTTAACAGTCACTTTTGAAATTTTTCAAACTCCCCTAAAAATGCATTAAATACAGAATCTACACAAAACAACATGATAATATTTTGATAACAATGCTGAAAAATGATATTTTTAAGAATTTCACTCTTTTGAAAGGGAGGATTATTGTTAAGCCTTTCCATTACAGTACAGACTGATCAGTGTTGTGTGTTTGATCCTGTTACAAGTTTCCTTTCCATAAAAGTTTGTGAAACCATTATGTGTAACATATCAGCTGCAGTACCATGAACACAAAGTCTCACTCACTGATAACGAATTTCATTAATACTTCACCAATGCTTAAATCTTGTCAGCCCTCACAAGAAAGTACTGTAAACATATTCCAACTCCAAACACTTATAGTAATGGTAAATTTCACCCTAGAACAGGCGACAAAGAACCAGAGGGGAAATAGATGTATAGCTCCACTTTTTCTTTGAACTCAGTGCTAGATGAGGATGAGTGGCCAACGTCATCCCCTGGCTGCTTTACCCCAGGAAAGACCCAATACCTATTGTATAGGAGGCTAGGTAGACCCCAAGGCCAGTGTTGATAGGTGTAGCAAATCTCGCCCCCATAAGGTTTCAATCTCTGGAACGTCCAGCCCATAGCAAGCCACTATACCAACTATGCTATCCCCAGAATCTTATGAAAAACTTAAATTTCCCATGCAAACATGGGACTAGAAAATGATGCTCTTTGTGTTTGTTTCTGGTTGAACAACTGAAGGGCAGTATCCACCTCTTGTTATTAAGAATTTTCCATTCTATGACACTTGGCAGGTCCGGCACACATGTTGCACTTCCTTACAAGTTTCATTAACTATATTTTGTTGTTCTTCATGTCATGGGTGGTTTGCATCTCCAACCCCATATTATGTGGCTATTACATTTACTAATTCTTGATTCTAAAAATTTCTAATTAGTTCAAATTCTTGTTTTACTGTCAATATCCATTATATTTTCCAACCATTTTACCTTATATGCACAAATATTAAATCAATTTCACTCAACTGATATAAAGTACAGCAGGGTGGAACTGAGTGTAGGACAGTGATACCAAAAAATGACCAAGAACATATAGCACCCTCCTCCCTCAACTACACTGTAACCACCAAAACCTTCCTCACCCCACCATTGAAATCTACCATAAAGCACTGGAAAAGTGTGCAGTTTGACAGTATCTGCTGCAGCTCCTCCAAACCCCCACCCCTGCCACCTAACCCTAATTCACATGCTGAAGCATTTATATAACAGGAAGTCATGCCAATATAATCTTGACTCTACCATAAAACAAGTTTATATCCAACAAATCTCACACATTCAAAACAGAATACACTCTTACATGTTTCAGCTATTGTCTCTAGCCATCTTCAGGTAGTATCAATACCAAAGGATATATACAGCATAGTTATACAGCTTTGTCATATGTATATGGTAACATAAATAATGGCAGCAGACCAGTATAACATCTAGGTACAGTGTTACATAAAAATTATATTAAATTATGTCATTACAAAACAGTTATCAGAATCTTCTGCATCCAAACATCTTGAGATAGTAAAATCTCTTTGGATGAAACTGAATGGTAAATCTGGAAATTTAGATTAAATTTATTTTAAAAAAGTGTTATAGAATCAAAGGTTATGTGACAGCAAATATGAACCTTCATGCTGCAAACACAGAGTGGCAACATGTAGGGTGTTTATCTGTTCTATGTGTAATATTTGCTGTTATAACCTTCGATTCTGTAATAGTAATTAAACACAAATTTAATCTATATTTCCAGATTTACCAGTCAGTTTCATCCCAAGATACTTTAATATCTCAAGATGTTCGGATGTGAAAGTTTTCAATAATCGTTTTGTAATAACATAATTTTTATATAACACTGTACGTAAATGTTTTAATGGTCTGCTGCCAATATATATTTTACCATCCACATATGACAATTCTCAACACTGTGTTTGGCTTTTAGTATTGATACTCCATGAAGATAGCTAGAGACAATAGCTGAAACCTATAGGAGTGTTTTCTGTTTTTAATATGTGCAATTTTTGGTTTGGTTACAAACTTCTTTATGTTTGTCAACTGCGTGGAACATATATGATATTAGGCTTGTTTCTACCTCATTTAGTTTCAAACAAATATGTTGCTCCTGACAGTTTATGCATTCCCACTGAGCAAGTGGACCCACGTGGTAACACTTCTGACCTTTTAAAGTATGTGTGCTTTGCCCAGTTTGAATTTTACTGGAGACACAGATTGTTATGACTGAAGGTTTTGCAGTTTCCCTTAGTCCTACCAGGCAACTGTTGTGATGTACCTTTAAAATGGGTCACAGGTGTTTCCTTCCATATCCTTTACAATTCCCTCTTCATTCATCACTCTACCATGTGACATTGAGTTAGTGACAACATTTTTTAAATAAACCAGAAATAAAATACACACTTCTTACCATTACTTCTACTTTTACATCAGTTCAGTTGTACCACTCAGTAGATACCCCAAAATTTTTCTGCTTAACATTCTCATAAAATATATTCAAAATTTAAAAACTATGTGTATTATCTATACCATAATTCTCTCCCTTCCATAACATGTGATTTTATATTCTTTGCCTTACAAGAAACTGATGTGCAGCTGAAGGTAAATACATTACAACCATGCACATTTAGAGTTCTGTTTTAATGCACTACACTTACCTCTGTTTTCCCCTGCGGACGCATCCAACACATATTGCAGCTGCCAGGGCACCCACAAACACAACACAACCGAGCACTACAACTCCCACCTCAAGAGAGGAAAGTAGATACCGCTGACTACGCGGTTTAGTAACCACTGGAGCTCCATTGGCTATTTCTAGAACTCGATAATTCTCCAAGTAGCGCTTTATGTCAGTCTGTTTCTTATTCAGGACACTGTATGATGGAGATAATATGAAAATCATTCATGCACATGAATTTAAAACTTGTGTCATGCAACATTCAAAATTTCATTGTTCCTCTTCAATATTTCTTCCTTAAGTTTACTTGAAAAATTATCACTATATTTTTATTTCAGTTTTCTGAATTACAGTATCTATGGTAAAGTTCCCACATGATATAAATATACTCAGAATAATTAGGTAGTAGAGTCAAAACTGTGAAGGTCCAGAGTTCATTTCTGACTACATAAGGTTCCAAACCAAAGTTAATTCAATAGAGCAAGAGCAGCAATTCAACACTGAACTAAGCTGCCATCACAAGAGACATCAACCGCTCAGAAAAATAGCAATTTAAATTAAATAATATATCTTTGCTTGCACATCTAAAACATGAATTCTGTAAACATATGGAAATATTTCTACTGAAACAGATAAAATGTTATGTATTCTCTTTTTCATCACAGAATTTCTGATGACACTGGGTCAGTTACGTGCTCTGGTAGAAATATGTACCTAAAAATGAAGTTCGTAAAGTACTTCCTGCACCCTAATTACCAACATAATTAACCTGCATCTAAATTCTTGCCTACCAGCATTCCACTTTTTTGTGAGAATTTGCAGTCCCCTGCTGATATTTAAGCAAAAGTGTAGATTTAACAACTATAATCACTTTTAAACATGCACTTGCTACACTGGAAGTACCTGGATGCATGCAATATGTAACACTACTCTTTCAATAATGCAGACTAATACTTATCTGTTTAAACACTTACTTCTGTAATGTGTCCATATCAATGATGATGTTCATCCTCGGATCAACAGCATAAAGATACAAGTCGGTCCTGAAATAGATGTGTTTTGTGACTGAGAAACTATTAATGGCTAAATTCTTTAACTATAAGGAACAAAGTTTGAAAATTATGAGGTTTGTTTACATTGCCAACTAATTTAAAAAAGGGAATATTTCATATTATATAATTATAACAAATCACACTAATATGAACAGAATACATTTCACACACTTATCCTAAACAGAGTTAAATTCTGCTGCACCTTACGGACTTGCTTGTAGAACTTCTTTACAGACTAGGAAAAATATCTGAGTATTTCTGTGAACTTACGCACTGCCCTCATTAAAGTCCCTCTCCACATGGGGTTCAATCTTTCTCACTCGCACGTCTAAGCCAGTCACATTGTACAGAGCACTGTTTGGAAAATGTACAACACAATTAAAAACAAGCTGGTCACATACATCTATTCCACTTTTTGTTCTCCCTTTCACTCTCTCTCACACAAGTACATGCACACACACACACACACAATTGTATGAAGTAACAGGTAAAGTAATCATATGTGAACTATTCAGAACATGCTAACAAACATCAACACATAATACTGACGTAATGTAACTCACTTGGTTATATTTTCCATATCCCTTTCAACTGTTGTTGGTTTTGAACCCATAACCATCACAAGCTGCTTTTCTTCATCAAGGACATATACCTGAGAAACAGACAAATACATTTACATTTTTTTATCTCCGTTCCTATTGCAATGTCTGTAACCGACAACTGTGCCTTAACTTCATATTTCTGAACTTACATTAACCTGAAAATTTTACAAAAAAAAAATTTTTAATGATGGATTTTCATTTGTAATTTATGCACCATGCAGTGGTTAAATGTTCTGATATATGGGGAGGTACATACTGTCTTCATCTTTAGGGTGACTAAATTAGTTCAACTGAACAATCACGTAGAATTCCGCAATACAGTTTTATTGCAGAAAAGTGTGTTTAATATGGGGACCAAACTGTAAAACAAAGAGCCAGAAAGTATAAAAAATTGATAATCTTAAACTCTTTAAAAAGGAATTAAAATCCTTACTATTGAGCCATTCTTGTATTCATTTGATGAGTCCTTACATTTTTTAGAAAAGTTGGTTCGTAAGATATTTTTATCAGCTTCATTAGATTAATATCATGATATTATACAATGTATGGCGTTGTGTTGGACTTCTGTAGTAATCATTGTTTTATCACACCATATAGATAATTACTTCATGATTGTTACAGTTCTAGACTTTGTATAAACATTGTAATATACTGTAATATAGAGTTGGACAAGTGCAAGTTTACATATGTAAAAATACAAATGCATAATAAATTAAATTAAATGTAATGGATGTTGATTTTATGTGGAGGAGGAGATGTGACAGTTATATGTGGCAATTTGAGGATGTATGGTCAATCACAACTACAGAAGTGGGAATTATATTCAAAGAATAATAAATAAGTCATGAACTGTGGCCTCCTAGATCTCAAGACTTCAACTTGTGTGAAGAGAAAATTTTGAGGAAAGTAATAAAATGAACATTCTTCTATGAGCTCAACACTGCACCACAGTAGGTAACTGAAATCTGAAAGAGATAATTTTTGATAAAAGTGGCCTGTAAATTGGATTTGAATTGGTGACTCTGAAAATGTGTAAACATTTCTCATATTCCTGGCAGTCTGCCTTTTTAACTACAACATGTTCACTAATTTTACTGCATCCTATAAATGATTAATATATAATAAATCAGAAAACACTTACAAAGACATTTGTGATGGCTGATTTTCCATCATCTGCACCTCTTTTATCTGTGGCTTTTACATCAAACCCATACACCCGACCAGCATCAGAGGCAAAGCTCACAATAGAACGAACCTGCCCTGTGACAGGATCAATGATAAATTTACGGGACTCATCATCAATCCTTCCCAAGATCTGATACCTTATGTCTGCATTCAGTCCTTCATCAGGGTCAGTAGCCTGTAATATATTGTATAAGTTATTTGCTGAAAGAGCACTAAAGACTATGTTTGAACTAATTTGTAGTATTTCTTTTTTTATCATCTGCATTTCCACACAATAAATTATGAAATTTTGTGTCTTGACTTAAACAGTGTAGATGCTCCCTGAATTCTGCTTACCCCTCACAATCCACTGAAAGCTGGGTTATGTACTAGATGGGCCAAAAAATACTTGACATTTTTATTTAAATGCTGTGAAAATACAGAAAGGCACAATGTCATGAAGCCACTTACACAATCTGAAGAAACACCTTAAGTTCATCTACAGGTGTTTAGTGTGAACTTCGGTGTTAACTCTGCAGATGTCCCAGTGACAGACAAAATCTTCTCACATTCTTTATAGCAAATTTGATTCCACCTTGTTAACGGACATTTTAATTCACTACCACAGTTAATGGGGCTACAAGCGTCATAGGAAAATGCACCCCTTCCTTCATAATTCTAAAAGTGTCATGTCTGGGCAATAATGGGGCCACAGAATAGGTCCTGCATGCACAAACCATTTTCTAGGAAAAACTGGATTGTGATAGACACAGACCTCTGCATAAAAAAATGATAGTGAACCACCTTGAAAAGTCTTGGTAAGATTATTGTGATCATACAGCTGTGGTATAAGGTTATTCTGCGGCATTTCCAGATAAACCATTCCAGGTATCACTAGTTCTGTGAAGAACAGTCCGTAATACTCAGAAACACATACCACAAAAGGCTGTAGCATCTGGATTGTTGCATTGACATTCCACTGCTTCTCTTGGTGGTCCAGTGCCCCTAATTTAGGTTTCTTTTTTCCCCCTGTGCCACACAAGTAAAACAGCCCAGTCACTGAACACAGTTTATTCAGTGAAGTTGTCCACTTCCACACATGCTTACATTTCACTACAGAAAATCAGCTGCTGTATCTCATTGGTTTTACTCAACACCTGCAGCAATTGCACTCAGTATGACTCCATCTGTAGTTTCCCAACCAAGACTACTAATGTTGATTTGTAGCAGCTCTATTCCATTCCCAGCACATCATGTTGACTTTTCTGGGCTTGTGATGCTTTTCATATGCGTTCTATAACACACTGTATACTTTTTATTGTTCTGCCACCACCTGGACCTTGTCTTGCAGCTATGGAGTCGACCTGCTGAGTGGTTTGGTTTGGAAGTGTCTTCATTATCTTCAACAATAGTTGTAGATTCTAGTTCATAAAATAAGGACACTCAGTAAGCTTGCTGTGGACTGTGAAGGCGTTTTCTTGGCCAGCGCTACTGCCATCTTCCAAATATGATGCAAATCTTTGGTTGTGTAGTAGTATCATCAAGTCACTCTGTATTTTCACAGTATCACATAGCAGACATCAAACTGGTTGTTACGCACTCTACTTTATCTTAAAGACCTGCTAGGTCATAATAAATGACATGAGTCATAGATACAATAAAAACAACTATTCTGACTCTTTGATCTTGGAGGTAGTCTTCAACATATAGGAATTTAAAAACATATGTCAGAGCAGGCAGCTTGCAACTCACACTGGCATAAAATAGAGTAAATTAAGACAAATATCACACAGTTAACCAAATATAACTCTTCAAAGTAAAAACAAAAGGGGTGAATATACATGATATGTATTCAGGTACTTAATCACCATAAAACTATTAATTAAACAAAAGTATATATAGATCTAATACTTAAATTTTAGCAATGACTATCATGTTAATTTTGAGCCCCTCCATAAAATTACCAGTCTGCACACTTAGCAAAACATAACTACAAAGTGTTCCAGCCTGTAGACTAAAACTACAAGGGAAAAGGGACAATAAAAGCATCCCTTGTAAAATGACTTAAACTGTGCCTAACTACCAATTAACGTTGCCCACTTGACGAGCTCTAAACTCCATGCTATAGTCATTTTATGATGCTGCATTATGCAGTGTTCTGAGATGTATAAATTATCACACAACATGGGCATTTAAGAATTTTGAAATTATTTCCAGGCAATTTGGCAGAATTTTTTGTGTTGAGGCTTTGGAAGACAACCAATAAATCTTCAGACAAAACAGTCAAAAACAAGTATATTATGCTAAAAGCATCCTGCTCAGTCTATTTGTAAATTCATCTATATCTGTTCTGTTATAAACCATGACACTCCTGCTCTTACAACAGAAGGATAATCACACATAATAACATGTGATGCTTCATGTCACTCCATGTTCCTTATTTACATATGTATCAGCATTCACTCAGTACAATTAACATAACTGGAATACTAAAGCAATGACATCAATATCAAAATATTGCTCTGATATCTGATAATCACGTGTACTTCTCAAGTCAGCAACAGATTCCATCAGCTTAACTTTTACAAGACTATCCACACATATTTTTCACAAGAGCTTTTATGTTGTCTTCATTTTATCATTAAATTCCTTGCATGTGACACTGAAGCTTAGTTTGCCATCAGAAAAAGGCTCAAACAAGTAAAATAATAGTTGATGAATCAATTATGGCTGATAAGTGTCATATAGGTATGTAAATACAGTACTTGTTTTTACATGAAATACTTTGTGATTGGCACACTTTGGACTAAGACATGGGCTGGATTTCTGAGGAATCATGGTCTGATTTCTAACAGGGACAAGAGAGTTCCTCCTCTCCAAAGCTTCCAGACAAGCTCTGGAGCCCACTCAGTTTAATATTCAATGGGTATTGGGGACAATTTCCTGCAATTACAGTGGTCATGGCATGAATCTGACAAGTTATTTCCATCTAGTCTCTAGGTTCAGAATTAGCGAAGATATACCTTCATTCCCCCATATGTCTTCACATCATTGTTTGTGTGTTCTGGACATTTAGCACAACCTCCATTAGCTATGATAAAAACAGTGCCACAGAGTAAAAAATGCACTTTGTCCACTTCACCACATATAGTCCATGATCATTTATAACAGGCATGCTGCATGACAAACCTGCTGCTGCAAGTCTACATAATCCCAATAATGATAGGAGACTGTGTCAACAAGAGAAGATGCAGGTTATAATGCAACAGCGCTGCCAACCACACTCAAAAATTAAAACTGCTGAAGTCACTGAAGAATATGTATATAAATCACTGTAAAATAATGTTTACCTGTAGCTTAACAATCTGGTATCCATATGTGGCTGTAGTTGGTATTGCTGCTACAATTGGACGTCCACTTATTACAAATCTTGGTGAATTATCATTCACATCTTTTACTCGAACAATTATTCTAACTTCATTGGGGGCTGAAATATGAAACAAAATTATACAACTTGAAATTCATTAATCAGATACATGTACAGTTTACGTGCAATTTGTGAAAAGAGAATTACTCACCAACAGTTATTACTTACTAAGTGTGTAACATAAGTGTGTGCATTTCAACAGAGGAGTGTTCCTCTCCAAATTAAAACTCTTACACTCATCCTAAAAATAATAATTTTGGACAAGACCTATTTACCTAGATGCTTAAAAAAAATTAAAAATATAAATTCTACAATATCACTTACTTCAAAAGCATTATGTCAATACAGCATTCAGGCCTTTAAAGTTTTTAAATTATAAATATACATATCAAAAAGTAACTTTTTTTAAGGCAACTGATAGTTGTCTTAAAATTATAGCGTTAATGATTTACTGATAAACTAGTTATCATGCTGTGTTTTATTGTTAAACTTGGCCTTTGGATACTATTTTAAGCCATGGTGGATGAAACCTGTGACAGATAATACCATCCATACTAGGCATCAATATATCTCATTCACAACTTTAGAATTATCTTTGACACTTTTTTTTGTCATCCACAGAAGTCAGCTATTTATTATCAATGTGTCATAGCAATAAGCCATTTAATTACCCACACAGTGGTTTAAAGAAAGCAGGTTAGAAGTGTTACTATAAAATGAGAAAGATAAATTACAGAAACAGGAACTGCATCCAACATAAAGCTTAAACTGGGTTAATAACTTCTCATTTACAGCTACATTAAAATGAATTTTGACCATTTCCAATTGTCTGCCATCTCAGCTTACAGACTTACAGAAAGCAAATATTCCTCCCTGTGACCTTTAGTTGTTGGACACTGGACAAGAAAGGAACACACTAATTATTGGGTTTGTTGGTACAAAGTATAAGTTCAAGTGAACGTTTCATGAAAACTTTAGGGCACTTAAAGAAATTGGATGTCAATGTGAATTGCAAGTGCAACACATAACACAGGCTCTCTACAAGACTTACATGTGCATTTATGAATGTTTTTCAAGTATACTTTAACAAATATTAAACAGACATACAGAGACACAGTACTTACCAAGGTCAGCTAGTTGCCCTGCAGCAAGCGGATACAACATAACAGGCAAACCACGGCCTCTTTTAGCTACTTCAGCTCTCACTTTCAGATTGTACTTGGCTCGCTGTTCTCGATCTGGGCTATGCACCATATATAATGTACCGTTGCTTGGTGCCACTTCAAATGCATCACTTCCTGGAGTTGATACAATACTGTATCGTAAATTCTGTCCCCTGTATGTTTCTGTCACATTTACTACTAACAGCACCATAGGTACAACTGAGTTCTCCTCAATCTCTACTTCATAATACCGGTGTGCAAATACTGGCTGTCCAATCTCTTCTGCATCCTCTGGAACATCCAGCACTCTAACAATCAAAAGCGCTGTGGAGCTCAGGCTTGGGTTTCCCAGGTCCGAGGCAACAATTGTTATATTATACATGTTTTGAGTTTCATAACCTAGTTTTCCAATTGTCATAACAGTGCCATCTTTTGAATCAATGGCAAAAGTATTTCCACCATTCTGATTTGGATAAGGAATATTAAAGAGCAATAAACCATTCCCATTTCCAGCAAAATCAGAATCATTAGCTGATAGTTTTGTAACAATGGTACCTGGTGAACTATTTTCAAGCACTGATGTATAATACACAGGTGTTGATACAGAATAATGAAAGTGCTCAGTGTTGTAACTTTCAGGTTGGGATGGAATCTCTATTACTTGGTCATAGTCATAAAATGATGGGGCATTATCATTTACATCTAGTATATGAATTTCAACATCAACCATACTGTGATGTTGATTATTCACTGGCCCACTGTCTTGTGCTGTGACGTGGAAGGTGTAGGAATCACGAATTTCTCGATCTATCTCTCCAGTAACTGTCAAAATCCCATCACTTTCAGATATTCTGAAGGGAAAAACAGATGCATCATCATGTTCACTTTGAAGGATTCTGTAAATTATCTTTGCATTATTTCCATAGTCTGCATCCATTGCTTGAACACTGCCTAGAATCCTCCCAGAGTGGAAACCTTCTTCCAAATCAAAATTGTACCACGATTTTCTGAAAGCTGGAGCGTGGTCATTGACATCCTTCACGTGAATGCAGACAGTTATATTGTCCATCAACCCACCTCCATCAGTTGCTGTGATATTCAAGAAGAAATCAGTTTCTGGAAGCAATGCCCGTGCTATCAAAACTTCAGCATTCTGTGAATGAACTGTGAAGAAGTTTTTAGCAGAAGGTCCACGCACTGGAACGTGGAACTCTGCCATTAACTTGTATGTGACAGTAGCATTAATGCCTGCATCTCTATCACCTGCAAGTACACGCAAAATAGGTGTCCCTACAGGAGTGTTCTCCAAGATTGACACTGTAGGCGGCACAAGGCGATGTTCCGTGAAGTTCATTGTTATGACAGATTGTGTATGGTGGAGATCTGTAGTATCTACACTTGTGTTTATATATTGCTTATGGGTATTAGAAACAGCAGGCTCTGTGATTTCCACATCTTGATCATGAAGTACCACCATTTGCCAGAATCTTGGTGGATTGTCATTCACATCATCTATATGAATTACGAGTTTCACTTCAGATTTCAAGTTCCCTTGAAAAATAAAAATAAATATGAGTATCTATTAAGTTTATATGGCATAAACATGTGGAAATACTTTAACAAATAAAATAGACTTAGTTCTAAATGAATAATAGGCTTATTATTTTAACCGTAACAATTACAAAGCTATGTACTTGGCATTAAACTGCAGAGAAGTAATCTGCTCTTCTTTATTTAGTATTCCTTATACTCCACTTTATTTAGTATTCCTTATACTCCACAGTGATAAGAATGAATCTTAAAAAATTCTGTTACAGTGTACTAATTACATTAACTACAAATATGAAGTTCATCATCCTATGTTACTGTACGCTGTTCTTTAAAACGTAATGGGGAATGACCTAACATGACACATGCTGGGTTTAGTGTTTACTTGGAAGCAACTGAAACATCTATGCTAAGCCACCACAAAATACATCTGGATTTAAATTCATCTCTTAATGGTTAACTGAGAAGGAAACTAGTCCATATTGCAGCAAGTCAATGTGTTTGATTTCATACTAACAAATTCTGCTACATGTGCATTAAAACCCAGGAAAAATTCATGAAATTTTAATGCTCATGAACATTACCTTTATCCCTGGCTACAACTCTCAGTAAGTACAGATGTTTATCCTCTCGATCCAGCACTAGGCCTTTGAAAAACACTCGCCCAGAACCCTGAATCACACTGAACAGTTCACTGCCATCCCCATGTAGTGTGAAGGTAAACTGTGCATGATTCCCCACATCTGCATCAGTAGCACGAATCAAATAGTTCAGCTTGACCTCCGTTCCTATTCGCGAATTCTCTTCAATGTGTCCCTCATAAGAGGAATGTTCAAACACAGGAGCATTGTCATTATCATCCTCAACTATTACATTCACCTGTAAATAGCACAGTTACACATCTTACAAACAGAAAAACATACCACAAGGACAGTATTCAGAATTCTTGTTTGTTAAAGTTACAGTCTACACCATATCTCTTCCAAGCCTGCCATTAATTTTACAAATACAAAGTCTCAAAGAAAAGAAATATATCAGAAATGTTTATATAAATGTATATTCCTCTTTCTGTAACAATAGCCAGGGAATGTGCTATCATTCTGCATAATTCCACTGCCCTCACTCTTGCAGAGTAATTCAGCCTCCATTCTAAAATATGTGACCAAATGCAGCAGGGTAATTCTATATATTTACCTGGTACACACCAGCACCTCGTATCAATCCACGACTGTTTTCTGTAATTAATGTGAGGCGGTAGATGTCTCTCTCTTCACGATCCAGTCCTCGTTGGGTATAGATTGTCCCATCTTGTGACACTGCAAACCGATCAGTTACATCTTGCTGGTTTGCAATAATGAAATGTAACGATTTCCAGCGGCTCATCTCTGATGAATTCCACTCCTTGCTGTGGTTCAACAGCTGTCCCACCAAGGCACCAGACAAATTCTCTCGGACTCGAAATTCAATGGGTGGCACCCTTAAAATAGTAACACAAAATGCGGTCCAAATTACATATGATGTAACTAGAACAGAACTATACCTAAAACTGGTGTGGAAGAGACCAGCAATTAGAACTACAAATAGATGACCCATTACGTGACTAATATTATCATAACATGCAGTTTGAGTTACAATGGACAGGGTTTTAAAATACACAGTGTCCCCAGAAAAATGTTTATAAAATATTGAGTTAGCTTTATGCAATTCTTATTTCTCCTAAACTGAAGAATATACTGCAATCAGTGTTCCACAACTCAATATCTAAAAACATTCCTCATTTCTCTTTACCATATTTACTCCTAATTTCCTCACTGATTCATGGCAAAACAGAAAAATTTCTTTGCCCAACACAACTGCCTACATCCGCATGAATGAGTGCACGCACTCGCGCGCGCGCACGCACGCACACACACACAATATATTTCACTCATGTTTCCCCTAATCATATTTATTCCCCTCAGGATTAAAGAGAAAATTACTAGTACATATTTCCTCCAATTCACAGTTGTATAAGGAAGTGTTAATTTAGTGCCATGCTGAGGGAAGTGGCGAAGAAGCTATAAAATAGAGCAGTCATGAGGAATGCCAAAATTGGAATGGATTCTTCAATGACAAATTACAAAATTTAAAAATTAAATCATGTGCCCTTTACGTGCTTTAATGATAATGAAGAAAATTTATCATTATGGTATATTTATCACCTAATATAAACCAAGTCACATCAACATCTTAAGAGCAACATTCTCACAGTACAGCTTTCATGAATATAAAAGTTGTACTATCAGATTGAAGCAATGGACTACAAACTAAAATTATGACAGGTCACAGAATTCAAAAAATTAATTAATCAAAGCTCATTATTCAACTCTTTATCTCTTAGAGGTGAAGAAGAAAGTGGATGAAACTTTCAAGATTTCAGATTGCTGCTGCATTGTAGATGAGTTCTTCTGAACTGTTGTAAAGAGTATGTTGATAATTGTTTACCAGCATTTTTGGACAGCCTTTCATGTCCATCTTTAAGGGTCAAGACTGCTTGCTCCTCGAAGATGGGACCGAAATGCTTTCCTTAAATTTTGGCAAACAACTACCAACACACACTGCATAACAAACCAGAAGAGCAAAGAATTGATCAGGATGAAACTTGTTTAGCACTTCAACTCTGTGAATATAATTAGATATTCTCTCATTAATTTAACTGTAGAACTGAGATTCTTTCATCTCAGATCTGGAAAGAAAGAGATAAATATGTGTTACACATCAGAGTTATCTTATGGCTTCTTCCAAGTTGTTGAGTTGCCCGCCCAAACAGCCAAACGCTTGATCCACAAAGATGGACCATGGAGATTCAGACTGCTAGTGTTAAACACTAACTCTACAACCTACAGAACTATGGTAAAAACGTAAAACTTTCTTGTAACAAGTCATGAAGACTCAGAGGGGAGATAGAGTGTTGGGCTTCCATCCTTATTTTTATACAAAACACAGCTAGGATGGCAGAGTTGTCAGCTCTATGCACAAGCCGCACCTTACCCCGACAGAAATTCCTTAGTATTCACTTCTGTTAAATGCTGAGTGGACACCAGGGCTGCTAAATGCAGACAGAAGGAACCAGGTACCTTAAAATTTCCAAGGACCCTCCCAGAAATCGAATCAGAAAATTCCCATCTTGTGGTGCAGTTCCTCAACCAAATGCACTTCTCAGCTTCCCTCCCCCTTCCACACAAATACACACAACTAAGGTGGTCTCCATTATAACAGTTAATTCAGCTGCTGAAAATTTAACACTTTATCCTCTGATTTTTTTTTACAATCACAAACAACTTATTTATGTCCAACTTAAATTAAGATTGCTATAGCCAACTGAACTGTCATTTAGAACTGTCGGTTATTATTACTTGCCATGTAATAACCCAGAACAGCACAGTTCTCAGCTACTTTGTGGTGGAAGCCTGAAACTAAACTGTCATTGTTACCATGCTTTCAGAAGAACGCAGTCGAAAATGAACAGTTTGTTTCTTGTGATTTATACATGCAATGTACTTGCTTGTGTTAAGGTCTACAGCACGATTATTCAGACCTTGCAAAGAACTTCTATCAAAGTAGCAGAACTGTTAGGCAAATACAACATGATGAGGTAGCATTAAACCCTTCAGCACACAAGGATAAGAAATTATTATCAGATACCACCAGGTGAGATATAACAGGGTTATAATCATATTTTAATGAAAACAATTGATTTTAGCATGCCTAAATTACAAAAGGAGATATTGTCAAAAGAAGATCTTACTGAGCTAAAAAAACAATGAGGAAAGGAGGGAAATAAGAATTTGAGGCAGTTCTTTCTATGAGTTGCAAAAACACAGGTATAATATTACACTACACTTCCCTTGCTCTGGTACAGAAGATGAGTATGGTCCAGCCATTTAAAGCAGCTCACAGGTTGTTTGAAATGTACAAGCAGCCATCAATTTGGCACCAAAATATATAAGAAGAAGGGGAAGGCACAGCAGTTGACAATGGAACAGTTTCTCAAAAAGGAAGCCCCATCTCAGCCATCAGTATCCAGCCCTCTGCCTGTTTTCACCTTCAGTCTCACCTAACCCAGATGACTCCCTCCCACAACAACCGCTCCATTCATCCCACCCCCAACACCAGTAAATGCTCTTCCTTAACAAATATTTATTTCGCTTGGATTTTACTTCATTTTATATGTTAAATTATTGTATTAAACTCACAGTACTGCATTTTACATTAGAATTTTAAATTTTAGTGATTTTGGGCAGACTAATAAAAAAGTGTGCCCCCTTTAAACTGTCCATTTAAATTTATTTTACATGAAAAAACAGTTTTCATTTTATATGACATGGATTTACACATTAACGTTTAAGAATGAATTAACTGTGCAAATTAAAAAATGTATATACCTTGCTTACACACTTTTCTTGATTCACTCACACGTAATAATTTCTGCTTATTTATTATTAATTTTTTTTTTTGTGCATATTATGACTTCAAAATTAAGAAGTAATACATTTGTAACATAGCTCTGTGTGATGCTGAAACTTGGACACTTAGGATAGTAGATCAGAAATACCTTGAAAGTTTTGACATGTGGTGCTGGAGAAGGATGGATACCCACTGGACCAAGAATGTTGAAAATGATGAAATATTCCATAGATTAAAAGAGGAAAGGAACATCCTACATAAAATAGAGTGATTTGCGACTGACTGGATTGGTCACATCTTGTGTAGGAACTGCCTTCTAAAATGCATTAATGATGGAATGATAGAAAGGGTGGGAAGATGAGGAAGAAGACATTAGGATGTACTGGATAACCTTGAGAAAAAGAGAGGATACTGGAACTTGACAGATGGCACACTAGATTGCACTCTGTGGACAGCTTGCTTTGGAGGAAACTACAGACCTGTTGCAAGACAGGGTATATATTGAATGAATTATGACATCCTGCAAACTTACATAGGCTAGTGATATAAAAATGGCATTGAGTAAAATCTAAACATTGTCCAGTGAAGATCTAGCCTCATGAAATGTTATTTTTGTAGGTTATAAAAAACATTGAATGCCATAAAAAATCTAAATTTGGATTTTGAGGACCACACTATTACACACATTTTAAATTAAACTTATCCAAATTACAACATATGACAGAAATGCTGTTTGCTGTTATGCACACACATATATTCCTAACACCACAAAAAAATTATTTTTTAACATTACAGTTTTTTATTGAGAAACAGAGTTAATTCAGGATCCTACTTCCCTCTTCCTGAAAGAATTTCAAGGAGACAGTTGGAAGTATAAAACTAATTTCTCTTTTGAGACTGCGCAATTAAGATCCCCCCCCCAAGCATAATTGTTTGCCTTCATTTCTTTTGTACTGTAATAATACTGTTTCTGTACGGAACTGTCACATCAGAATTGTTAGTGTTAATGCTCTTTTCACCTTTCTTACACATTCTCTCTTCACACAGGTACCATACATAAACATATGTTCCAGTGTGTATCTTCCACAGAAAATAACATGGAAGTGAATGCTCATTGCACAAGTTCAGTGAAACAGCTAGGAGTCAAGGTAAATTGGCTAGCCCCATTTACAGTAGATCTTGTGTTGGCCAATTCTGCCAGCAGTCCAAATATCCATGGTTGTACTTGACAGAGGCATTCAACTGTAGTGCGTAAGTAACTTAATAGTCTGTCAAAAGTTCTCAAATGATCAAACTGTATTTGGCAGATCCATAGCATCAAGGACCTGATCAAAGTAAAAATTCACTGAAAACGAATTAAAATATTTCAAGTTAATGAAGTTCAAGATCCGAGACACTAAAAAAAACTACCCTATCTACTCCTTCCAACCGTGGTAATTCATGACAAATGTAAATTCAAAGCGTTGTCAACTGTGATTACACCCCTACAGACTGATCATAAGCCAATAAATTTTGAAACATCATAAAAACTTAAAATAAACTTTACTGTCTAGGTTCTTACTTCATGCTAATTCCTCTGTCATCATCGACCACGTGGATTGTCACATTTGTTACTAAAGTCAGGTCTTGTCCAGCTGTGACAACAGCTTCAAAATCATACAAAGGGTGTTCAAACTTGGAAATATCATCCACCACTGTGATGGTTCCTGATCGCTCTTCGACAGCAAATGGAACTGTAACATAAGCCGTGCAATTGGTTAATAAAATTAACACTTGCCTGGGTTCATAATGTTTGCATACAAGGAGGATTACTGAAGTGTGCTTAATATAGACACTACTCAATGTTGTCATTTATTGAAGAATTTTCGTCATATACAGATGTAGATAATTTAAGTCTTTCAAATAGGAATTTCTTACAAATGACATTTAAAAAGTCCATTACAAACATCAACAAAATGTGCACATATATATCATTGTGCTGTAAACGGTTGCATAAGAGTAACATTACATTGTTAGGAAGTCAGTGCAACACTACCTCTTACCATGAGTAGCTATTGGCTGTACATAATGTTTCTTATTAAACTAGTGTACCTCTTGTAACTGACTCTGAATTATGAATTACTTCCATTCTTAACTATGCAACATTAACCTGTCAAATATGATTCATGAGATAAGATATACAGGAATTCTTACTGCTTTTGAAACAATGTAACCTTCAAATCCCAGCTTATGAATAAAAGATAACACAACACTCTTACTCTATGAACATTCCGCAACTTACATTTTCATCATATACTGATAAACAGGATTGTTTTGTCATGTGAATGAATAAACAAGGTTCATGTGAACATGTACCCTCTGAAATGGTGTCAGTGTAGATAATTATGGCCAACGTGGGCTACAGCAGGATGCCATTTACAAGCCAAACTCAAAAAAATCAGGACAACTCAGTGAAACTGTCCAACTGGTACTGTGATCATATAAGAAAACCTTCAGTGGTGGGAATCAATACATCTTCTTTATATAATTTAGAAGTTTTTTGTTACATAAAAAGGAATTAAGGCAATCTGAAACAAGACTTATCTATTCATGGTCACAACAGGAAAAGTCAACTGAACTTTCAAGTGAAATTCTTTATTACTGTTTTATTTTAGAAAAGTATGGATAATATGGGGCTTGAACTAAGTAACAGAGTGCCAAAAAGTATAAAAAAAAATTGGATAACTTAAACTCTTTACAAAGGAATTAAGATCCATTCTATTGCATCATTCCTGTTATGCAGTTGATGAGTTTTTAGGTTTTGAGTAAAGTTGGTTTGTAATATATTTTTATCAGCTTCATCAGATTAATATTATATCATATTATGGTATTGTTTTGTATTTGACTGTGTGCTGTAATCAATGTTTTTTTGTGCCGTTAGGATAATTACTTGATTGTTACAGTTTGAGACTTTGTGTAAATATATATATGTATTATAATTTAAGAGTTGGACAAGTCCAAGGTTACATGTGTAAAAATATGGATATATAATAAGTGAATGAAATGAAGAAATTGACCTACATTTTTCAATCATTCATACATTTTTTCCTGTTGCTTAAGGTTCTTTTTCTAGATTCACACTTCACACATTTTCCTTACCTTCATTTGTAATAGCTAACCACTTGCAATACAGCTAATTTGAAACAACAGTCACCAAACAGCTACAGGACATCACAGTCCCTTTAAGGTTTCATCTGCTGTAATTTCAATCTTATCTTCACAACATGCATTCAAATGTGTGTCCCAGTCACGGCAGTATACCTATGGCTTATACAGTGGAGGAGACATAGAAACAAGTAATTCCACTTGTCTGAGCCAAATTGCATAAGCATTATACTTGGTAAAGAGGGCATATCATAACTGAAATGTGTCTTTGGTTACTACAAAGTTTGGGACAGATACACATCAGAAATCTCTTTAATGACACCTTACAATTAATTAATGTTAAGTTCATTTTACAACAGGTTTAAAACATGTAATTCTTACCACCATCATGATAACTGTGAAGCAAGTCATATAGAACATTATTTTTACTAAAAGAATCTGTCACGCGGATCTGACCGACACTGGTCCCCACACCAACACTTCCACCAACCCAGAATTCATATGGAGCACCAACAAAGTCTGGAACTGCATCACCTCTGTCTAGAAAATCAATTTTAATTTTAGTGTACCTTAATAATATCAAGGAAAAGATTTTCAGGCATATTATGAATTTCATTTACATAGCATTTAAAACAGGATAAACCAGGAAATGGGTATCCAACTGCCACAGCATTTTTAATAACAACGCTGTTTCTAGTGCCTCAATATGTCACAGCGATGCCAAACACAATGGGTGCAGATCATGTTCCCAAAACTCCATTTCAACACTTTTCTTCATAATGCATGCTGTTCATTCTCAGGACTTTTATGTTAACCTGAAGCATAAAATTTCAAACAAGTAATGTTCAAAGTGTTTCTGATGGCACAGCTATGTCAATTAAGATATTTCTGTTCTCCAAAACGTCCACACTGGCTCAGGGGCCCACAGAGCTTGTGAGCAGGATCCTGCTCGCAAGCTGTCAGCAAACCTGTATGACATATACCATTGCTGTGTGTACAGTGAAAAATTCCTGATGATGGACAGAGGAACTTTCTGAAACATGTAGAGTTTTATTATAAAAATATATTTTAGAAATTAGTGTATCTAGCTGGTTTTATTATAAGAACCATACAAATGCGTTTAGGGTTATTACACTATGTACAACATTATGATTTATTAAACCAAGGATTCCATGTTTATCAGGCAGTTACTTCATATCCAATGTAAATTAATCTTCAAGTGTACACTATTGAGATTTTGTGAGTGTAGTTATCCTTATTAAAACAAACTGTTTAGATGTTGTAACTGGTTAATTTAATAATTATTCATAGATATAGTTACTCTTGTTAAAACAGATGGTTTAATTACTACAATTTTGTAATACTATAGCTCAAGTTTCCTTGCTCCTATTAACATTGAACAGCAATTCTGTTTTAATAAGTTTATTGTAATACTTACGTACTTGTTTTAAAAGACGTGGCTAAAAACATTGTAATTTGCTGCATGAGTTTATTATTTTAACTACATATACATATTCTGTTTGAAACCGACAGCTGTAACCTTGTAACTATGTGGCATGGCTAGATAGAATGTCACTATACCAGTCTACATAAGCTATTATTTAAAAAAAACAACAAACTACCTTTGCTTCCTGCTCTCAGCACTTCAATCGTTACCACTGCCAGGGAGTATCTCCTTTCACTTGGATTAGCTGGCTGATCTGAAGCTTCAATGAACAAAGCATGGCGACCCTCAGGCAGAGGTGAATTGATAACCATCACTTGACCACTCTGAGCATCTACAGCAAATGGCAATGGACTAACATTTGAGGATTTATTACTTGGACGTTGCAGAGCATATAACACCATTCCATTTCGACCAAGATCAGGATCCGTTGCTTTTACCTGCACACAACAGAAGAACTTCAAAATTTAACTGTAAACATAACTGAAGGTTGTCATAACTTTCCCCATCTGGACCCATTACTTTATAATACCATGTTAGTAGATAATGTAAATTAAATACTGACATTGTCCAATCTGGTACAACTTACAGCAGCTGCAGCACCAAGTCGTTTTGTATACAAATTATCTCATAAAAATGTGTGGCTCCTAAAATTAACTGTAAGGTAAATGTTTCATATGACTAAAACACTTATCTCTGTCGACTGATTTACATAAAGTATGTCCAGAAAGAAGTCAAATTCTACCTGGCCAATTATATCCCCAGCATGTGCGTCATTTTCAACAGTGAACTCATACAAGTTGCTGGGTGTAAAGATGGGGTTGTTATCATTGGCATCAAGTACTGTGACCTCTACAGCAACTGACGCCTCTGCACTGCTGTTGTCTGATTTCTTCACTACACTGGGAACTTTTTCTTTTGCATGGACTCTCATGCCTAAGGATGGTTGCTTTTCCCTGTCCAGCATACTCTGGTCCCTGACAGTCAACCATCCAGTCCGAGGGTCAATTATAAATGCCTGACTGGGATCATCAAGTTGGTATGTGAACTCTCCATTGTCACCCTGTTGGAGGAAACATACCTGGTGGTAAATACAGAATAACGAAATTCCTGAGGTTTGAAAATAAGCTATAATGATTAATATAACATTTTATGAACTTTAAAACTTTACTTGGGTATTTTAAATACATATTCTTCATTAACATAACACACAAGATTTATTCTTGGCCTTACACTGCTATATGAAAGTTTCACATCAACATTACGAAAGTACAAAAGTCAGGAATTGGGAAACAGCGCATATATGACAAACTGAAGAAGGTGATATTTCACTTGGATATACAGCATTTCACTAGAGCTTGAAATGTTAACTAACAGGTCTCATTCATCAGTTAAATATTACAACACAGTATTCCAAAAATCCACATAAAACAAACTACTTGATTCTGTTTTATAAGACAATAATACTGATGTGCAAACAAACAGGAGGTTACAGATGTTGTGGCTCATTTGGTGCCAGCTACACGGTGCTATGAGTCATATGTATGAGCTACACAGAGCAGTTAATTAACACAAATAAGATAACAAAACTGGAGTGGAAAACGCAGATAAATGGTCCCTCATCTCTACCAGAAAATAAGCCTTGCATTGCAACAGCTTATTTCATTAAAAGTCTACTTACATTTTTTGTTCCACCTATATCTTGTTCTATCAACTTCATAATCTGAATGCTTAAGCATTAAGAACTCAAGTCATACTGTAGGGACAATAATACTGAGGTCCAGCATCAAAGATTGCTGCATGTTTCAGCTCACTTGATCCTCATGTATCCTACGTATTCTATATAGCAGTAAAACTCAGGTTTGAACTATATGCATACATACAGTTTTACATAAATTTAATGCATATAATAATAATAATAATAATAATAATAAT
>Ga0123357_10000284_pt1 | contig 48563 bp, 37 predicted proteins | sample TergutEmb28metaG_FD_89873 | JGI IMG/M metagenome (GOLD analysis project Ga0123357, IMG submission 89873) | Embiratermes neotenicus P4 segment gut microbial communities from Petit-Saut dam, French Guiana - Emb289 P4 | ecosystem: Host-associated > Arthropoda: Insects > Digestive system > Gut ...
CGCATCGCTTCGTTGCTCCTCCTCAAGCTGCACCAGCAGCTCTCGTCGGAGCGCCTCGCGCTACTCGCAACTCGGCCAAAATACTCGGTCCGCAACCTGCTCGGGGTTCCCGGCGGGGCCGAGGAGCGGACCGGGAACAGTCTTCCCCGTCCGTGCGCAGGAAGGGCCGCTTCGGCCCTGACGAGCACGTGACAAGGGGAAGGCGGCGCAGCGAGCGCAGCGAGCGGCGCGGATGGGGCCGCTACTGACCGCACCGCAGGCCCCAACGATGAGATCGCGCCAAATCGAAAGCGGTTCGTAACAAACGCCCACCATGTCACACTGCCTCGACGATAACAGCGCTCTCGAGCTCCTCGACGGTAGGCTTACTTCTACGGCGCTGGCACGCGTGGAGCGTCACCTCGAGTCGTGCGACGCATGCCGTGAGCTCGTAGCGGAGCTCGCCAAGGCCGGGCCGTCCGGCTATCCGGGTACCGAGCGCGCGCCGATTGCCGAGGGCAGCAGCGAGCTTACTCGCGCGGGTCCGTATCGAATCGAGCGCGAGATAGGGCGCGGATCGGCGGGCACGGTGTACCGCGCCATCGACGGTCGAACGGGAGAGGCCGTCGCGCTCAAGTACGTGACGAATCCGAGCTGGCGAGCGCGCTTCTGGCGCGAGATCGAGACACTCGCACAGCTCGCTCATCCCGGTATCGTCCGTTACGTCGGTCACGGCGAGACCCCGCACGGGATGTACCTGGCGATGGAGCTGCTCGAAGGGGAGGATCTCCAGCAGCGCCTGCGTCGCGGTCCACTTCCGTGGCAAGTGGTTCGGCTCCTCGGCATCCGCCTCTCCGCGGCGCTCGCGCATGCGCATGCGCGTGGCGCCGTCCATCGCGATCTCGGTCCGCGAAACGTCTTCCTGCCCGGCGGTCGCGTCGAAGACGCGAAGCTCCTCGACTTCGGGCTCGTGCACGTGAACGACAGTCTCGAGCACACCGCATCTCGAGCCGTGCTTGGAACGGCGTTCTACATGGCGCCCGAGCAGATCAAGGATCCGGGGAGCGTCGATGCGCGCGCCGACCTCTTCTCTCTCGGTGTCATCCTCTTCGAGTCCATCTCCGGTGCGAGGCCATTTCAGGGCGCCGACCTTTTCACCGTTTGGGCACAAATCGTCAATCACCCTCCGCCCAATCTGAGAGCTTTAACGCGCGGGATCCCTGAGGCTTTCATTGTCCTCATCGAAGCGCTCCTCGCCAAGGATCCGAACGCGCGCCCCGCATCGGCCGGCGCCGTCCATCACGCGCTCCTCGAAGAGCGTCTGATCTCGCAAGCATCTTCCTCGCGGCGCGGCTCGAGGATCTTCATCGCCATCGGCGCCGGCGCCGTGGCGATCATCGCTGCTTCGACGATCGCCGTCGTTGCACACCAACGCTCGGGCGACTCCTCGAGCGCTCCAGACGAGTCGAGCGCGACGAGCTCGGACGGTCCCCCGAGCGCAACGGAGTCGAGCGATCCGATCGAAGCCACGAAGGTGGAGAGCGAGAGTCCGCCTGCTCGTCTCCCTCACGAGACACCGGCCACAGCACCCTCGAACCGGAGTCCGCCGGTACCAACATCGGCCACGGCACCCTCGAACCGGAGTCCGCCGGTACCTTCGAAGGGCGCGGTCGAGTCGCTTTTCTGCGGCGGCGACAATGTCGAGCATCGCAGCGGCGGACACTACCGTGCCGACCCGGAGAGGCCGACGCAAAAAGCCGTCTTGATCGGTGGAGGGTGCAAGGCGACGCTCGAAGACTGCGTCATCGACGGCCCGCACTCGGTGAGCGTGATGGGCACGGGCGAGCTCACACTCCGTCGTTGCCAAGTGCTCGGAGACGTTTCGCTCTTCGGGCCCGCACCGATGTTGACGCTCGAAGGAACGGAGCTACCGAAGGCGCCGCAGATAGCTGGCGAGGGACGCGTCATCCGCCGCTAACGGGCAGCGTACGAACGATCGACGTGGCGATCGCGGCTGATGTCGAACAATATGATCTCCACATGAAACTCCAAGAAGTGATCCCCGCCGTCGTGGCATCCGCGCGCGATGGTCTCGATCTTACGGCCGTCCGTCTCGACGGACTCGATGCGGACAAGTGGCAGCTCACCACTGCCAACGGCGGCTCCGTGCTCTTGGAGCTCGGAAAGGTAGAAGGACGCTTCATCTTCGGACCCGGCGAGTTGACACACGGCAAGATGCACCTTCATTCCGCGTTCGATAAGAGCGCGCGCGCGTTCGTCGATGCGATCGCCGAGTGGCTCGGCTTCGAGCTCGCGGAGGCAAAGGAGAAAGACGACGCGCGAGAACCGAACGCCCAACTGGAGTGTTCCTGGGTTCGTCTCGGCGAGGGTTTGGACGCGCTCAACAACCGTTGGACGGGATTCAAGCTGTTTCTGAAGCTGGGGGAACGATATGCAGAAGTCTTCTTCCGCAGCGCGCAGAACGGGAAGCGCGCTCAATTCGTCGAGAAGTGGTCGGCGTATCGCCGCGAGCTCGTCGAGATCATGGAGCGTGCGATTGCCAAACCGCCTGCGCGAAGCGTGAGGGAGCGGAGGACGTCCAGGGCGCCGAAGCGCGAGGGAGCCCTATCGTTCGGCATTCACCAAGCATTCGATCTCGAGTTGCCCGCTGGATGGTTGCTCCGCGAGGAAAAAAAACACTACCGGATCACTGATCCGAACGAAGAGATGATGATCGAGTTCTCGCACATGCGCCTGCCGCCGCTTCCACCCGATACGCCCGGCGTCGTCGAGCGTGTGCAGATCGTCGTCGACAACAGCGGGCATCGCGACACGGCCCTGCCAGTCGCGACATTCGAGAAGAATGGCGTCACGTACGCTTGGAGCGAATACCGGCTCAACTCGCGAAACACCAAAGACCCCAAGGCTCCGCCCCGACCTGCGCGGGAACGATGCCTCATCGCCGCAAACGCATGGATCCAGGTGCTCGTCACAGGCTGTTGGTGGGAGACGGACACCGCCGTCGCAGAGCAAGCCTGGAACGGCGTCGTTGATTCGCTCGAAGTGGCCGGCCGCATCAGCCCGTCCCTCGAGACACGCGGCAACGCCTAAGAGCGTGTAGGGCACGCCTGCTGCGCGAATCGATTCGCTTCGATGGCGCCTTCGGCGCTGTCGGCCCGCTTACGGCGGGACCTCAGGTGGGCGCTGCGGTGCCTGCGCACGTACGACAAGTCACGTTTACGCGGGCTCCTCGCGCTCCGCCCTAGCCTCGATTCGCTCGCAACGGCTGGTAAACACGCTCTAACGCATCGTGTTCGGCGGGTTCGCTGCCGGAAAGATCATGGTGACGACGAGCGTTTTGCGCGCGCGCGCCCGGAACACGCCTCCATGCAATTCGACGAGGCCACGCGCAACGAAAAGGGCGAGCCCTCCGCGTCCACCTTCGACAATGGGCTTGGGCGCGCCGCGCGGCACCGGCGCGCGAACCGCGAACACGACCTTGTCTCTCGCGCAAGCCATGCTGAGCCGAACGCGGCCGCCCTCCCCTGTTACCTTCACGGCGAAGGCGAGCACCTTGGCGAGCACCACGAGCATCTTCGCACGGTCAACGAAGACGATCGCGCCATCGTCGAGCGGACGCGCCGCCGTCACGAGCTTGCGTTCATCACGAGCGTTCGCCGCAACGACGGCGTGAGTCACGAGCGACATGGCAGCTTCGGGCTTGCGCTGCAACTCGACGTTGCCCGCGGTGATGCGACTCGCTTCGAGCAGATCTTCGACCAGGCCGCGCATGCGCCCCGTGGCGCGATCCAGCCGTGTCGTGAGATCGAGTGCCCGGTTGACGTCGACTTCGTTGCGCTCGAAGTCGTCGCGAAGGAGCCCAGCGCTCATTGCGAAGGTGTTGAGCGGATTTCGGAGATCGTGCGCGACGCCGGAAAAGAGTGACTCGCGCGCCGTTATGGCTGCATCTTCGTGCGCTCGGAGTTGCATATTCTCGAGCGCGAGGTGGTGCACGACAGCAAACAGCACGCTCGCGGATTCTTTTGCGATCTGCGTGGACGCGCAGGCGATGATCTCTTCGGCTTCGAGCGCGACACGATCAATCTCCGCGGTCGTTGTGGATTCCTGCAAGCGAGGGCACACGTCCGCAAGCGCCTTGAGCAAGGCCTGAGGATCGAGCGATGCCATGCGGAAAGCCTCCCCGTTGATAAAACGACGCCATACCATCACGACGCAGCGCCGGCCAGACATGAAGCCGCTGCGTCAATTCGAAAGTGGCTGCGTGTTCAGTCGAGGAGCGCGCTGCCGGTGTCGACGAAATCACCGCGCGCCCATTCGAGCAGCGATCGGATCTCGCTTCGCAGCAGCGCATGACGCATGTCTGCGGGATGAATCGCGATGCGCGCAGGCACCAGCGCGCGTAGCGGTCGCGCAACGCGACAGTACGCCACACTCGAGACGAGCCGCCCAGGTGTGCGGCTCGCAAAATTGAGTACGATGCTCGCGCGCGATCGCCTGCGCGATGGATCGTACACGCGCAGGTGATCTTCAGTGAACGTGTAGCCTCGTTCGGAGAGCAACGTTCGGACCCAGCGCGGCAACGACCACGCGGGCGCGACGAAGCCGCGAACCTCGAGACCGATCTGCGCGAGCATGCGCTCACCGGCGTCGAGGCGTGCGATCGCCTCGCTCGGCGAAACGTCGCTGAACTCGGCCTCGCCACCCGAGACGATGCGCTGGGCGAAAGCGTATTGCAACCGTGATGCAATACCGCCGGCACGCGCACGTGCTCCGGCGTGGTCGCCCCAGCTTCGCGCGCGATGGTAGTAGCCGTGCAGGTAGATCTCGTGACCGGCGCGAGCGAGCGCGCGAAGCTCCTCGCAATACGAAGGGTGCTCGCAGAGCGGCGCGCGCCCGTGGAAGTCCGGCACGACGAGGAGCGCGGGACGCACGCCGAACTCGCGCGTCAGTGCGAGCGCCGCTTCGACCTCCCGCGCCCACGCGGGGGACACATCATGGATCGAAACGTGAATCACGCGCTTGGAGTGGCGGCGGCTTGCGCGCGCTTGACGGCTTCGTACTCCCGTTCGTAGAGCGAGAGCTGCTCGCTCACGATGTCGAGGTTACGCGCGTTCATCTCGTTGTCTTCGGCGCGCGCCATCTCGTCCATCTGACGGCGAACCTCACCGATTTTGTCGCAAATGTTCGCGAGGCGAGAAAGATCGACCTTGGCGCGCGACTTGTCCGCAAAGTGCGTGCGGTATTCTTCGAAGAGTTTGTTCGCCGCCGTGCCAAGGTCGCCCATGATGTTCGCCATGGGCGTGGCCTGACGGATCTTGCGAATCTCGGCGAGCTCGTTTTCGTACATCTTCAGCCGGTCCTCGACGATACTGATGTTCTTCGTGTTGAACTCGGCTTCAAGGCCTTGGTTGCGAAGAGCTGCCATGCGCTCGTGGACCTTCTTCAGCGTCGTGATGACGCGCAGGAGAAGAGCGGGGCGACGCGATACGCGCGGCTCACCAGCAAAGTGCGCTTCGTAGACGGCGAACTGGCCGTTCGCAAGACCTGCGAGGATGCTCGCACTCTCCTCGGGACTCGTGCCGGTCTGCGCTTTTTCGATTTGGTTGATCTCGCCTTTGTATCGCGCGAGGGCATCACGCACGACCTGGCGATCGCGCTCGAAGTCGGCGCTCCTTTCTCGTTGGCCTCGTTGGCCTCTTTCGATGATCTCCGTCATGCGCCTGTCGATTCGCTTGAGATCGTCGACGATTTCTCCAAGCATGCTGAGATCGCGCGACGAGCGATCTTGTCCAGCGAAGTGGCGAGTGTAGCGCGCGAAGACGTGGTTCGCGTTCGTTGCCTCCTTCGAGAACTCGTCGAAACCCGGACCCGCATTCTTGGCTTGCGCAACGGCCGTACGCTCATTTTGGAGGAGCGAGAGAGTCTGCGTAGCGGCATCCCGAAGGCGGCCGAGCTCCTCCCCGCGCACGGCGGCCGGAACGCGATCGACCCGCGCAACGACGTCCTTCGCGCGCTCGATCAGTCGATCGAGCTGCGTGACGTCGCGCGTCGCGCGCGCGTGCCCGGCAAAATCGGTTGCGTATTCGCGATCGAGCTCTTCGAGCTCGCGACCCAAGTTTTCGACGACGCTCTCTGCCATGGGGCCTGGTTCTTAGCACAAGAGCCTTACCGGCCTGCCTTCGCTCCGAGGAGATCTATGTAGAGTGCAATTTGTCGCTCGAACTGCTCGCGAACGCTCGGCAGTCTGCGCGCCGACGCCGACGCCGCATCGTGCAGTGCAGGCGCACCTTTCGAAAGGCGATCGAGGAGCGAGAGCGTCGCCCGCGCACATGCCGCAGCGTCACCCGATGCGTACGTCTCGCCAGCCGCGGCGACGTGCATCTCGGCGGCGCCGCCCCGGTCAGGCACGACCGCCGGCAATCCGCAGCTCATGGCCTCCGCAATGCTCAATCCGAACGTCTCGAACGGACAACCGTGCACGAGAGCATCCGCGCTCGCGAGCATGCGCGCGAGCTCTTCGCGGCCCTTGACGAAGCCCGGCATCACGATGTCGGCGCTGCCACCCGCGCGCACATTCATGCGACCGCGCTCTGGGCCATCACCGAACAGAACGAGGACGGCGTCGCACTCTTTGCGCACGCGGAGGAATGCATCGATGACGACGTCCCAGCATTTTTCGACCGCGAAGCGCCCAACGCCAACGAGCACGGGGACTTCGGCGTTCGGATCGCGCCCGGCAAGCACGAGAAGCTTTCTTCGTGCCTCGTCGCTGCGCGCATCCGGCCGGAAGATCGTGTGCTCGATGCCGAACGGCACGCGTTCGACGCGAGGTACACCGTGCGACGAAAGCTTGTCGACTTGCCATTTGGACGAAACCAAAGTCGCCTTGCACCTTCGAGCGATGCCGCGCACGAGCCCCCAGAGTGGACGCGTCGCCGGCTCGATGGCGCGCGCAGCAGCGTGCGCAAACAAACCTTCTTTTCGCGCCAGCGTCGTGGCGAGAACACCGGAGTAAGTATCGATGAAGTCTGCATGCCACTGGAAGGTGCGGATGCCGTAATGCTGCGCGGGCGCTCGCAGGGCTCCGAGTGCGGCGAGATAGGGCGAGTGGATTTCGAGGACGTCGGGGCGCTCTCGAGCGACGATCTCCACGATCTTGTCGAAGCGGACGAGCAGGTGGTAACTCGGATCATAAGGAGAGTCCGGTCCCCCGATGCGAATCACGCGTGCGCGTCCCCCGTCGCGGTCGTCGGTCTCGACAGTTTCCGCTGAGTCCTGCTTTCCAGGCGCCACAACAACATGCTCGTGACCGAGTTGGCACAGAACGTGACCTTTGAGCGTCAGATGGCTTCGAACACCGCCACCCCTCTCGGAATAGAATTCGGTCACGTCGACAATCTTCACGGCGTAAAACCCGTTAGCACGGCGCCGCCTGCGCAATCTCGTTTGCAGAGCATGCTCGCTCCGCGATCGGCGTTTTCCTCGCTGAATCTTCTTGAGGTCGGCTCCCGCGAATCTCCGTTCGCTTCTCTGTCGGCGCGGCACGGTCGCCCTCTGCGGATCGCCATCCTGAGCGACTTCACCCGAATTCCCTACGCCAACGGTGCAGCGTTTCAGACACGGTTCCTGTATCAAGAATTGCGTCGGTGTGGTCATGAAGTCACACTGATCGGGCCTGCAGATCCGGACGCAACACCTGACGAGCTGCCTCCGGGTACGGTCGCGCTTCCGAGCCTCCCGCTGAAGACGTATCCCGGCGTCCACATCCCGCTTCCGCTCGAGGCGTGGGTCTACGACGCCAGTCGCTGGAACTTCGATCTCGTCTTCGCGCAAACGACGAGCCTCCTTCTCGAGTTCGGCGTGTGGCTGCGGAAGATGCGCGGCACACCACTTCTCTGCGTGAACACCACGCACCTGGTGGCTGCGTACGACGTGCTCTTGCCCGAGCGTCTTTCGAAGCTCGGTTGGATCAACGCAGGGCTCGAACTCACGCTCAAGCGCCCGTACGAAAAGCTGTTCTCGAGCATCTACAACAATTCCGACGGCCTCGTGGTCCTCTCGGAAGGCTTGCGTTCGTATTGGCGCGAGCGCGGCGTCACCGCGCCCATCCATGTCATCCCGCGCGCCGTACAACCTGCCATCTTCGACAAACCGCTCGGCGACGATCCGTATACCCATCTCGGCAATGCAAGCGATGCCATGTGGCGGGGAGCGAGGCTGCTTTGTGCGGGGCGGCACACGCGTGAAAAGGCGCAAGATCGAATCATCCGCATCTTTGCCCGCCACGTCGCGCCGGTCGATCGGGAGGCAACTTTAACGTTGCTCGGGGATGGTCCCGACACGCCCTTTTTCAAACGTGTCGCGCGCGAAGAAGGCGTCGAAGATCGCGTCTTTTTCCCTGGCGAAGTGTCGTTCACGAAGATGCCGGATTACTACGCGTACGCCGACGTTTTTCTGCATGCGTCGCTCAGCGAAACGTATGGCAACGTGCTCGGCGAAGCCTTGTGGTGCGGCACACCCACGATTGCTTTCGCCGACGGCATGGGAGTCAGCGCACAAATCAAAGATCGGGTAAATGGCATTTTGCTCTCGCCCGGCAAGGGTGTGGTGGGGGAACGCGACGCCGACGCGGCGTTCGGTCGGGCGCTGCTCGATCTGCTCGCCAACCCGCAGGAGCGCGCACGCCTTGGTAAGGGTGCATCGAAGATCTCACGCGAACGAAGCTCACCGCTCGCGGTGCAGAGCCGAATGGCAGACGCATTCCGGCACGCACAGGAGCATGCTGCCGCATGCGGCATCCGTCCCGCGATGGAAGGGCCGCGACTTCTGCAGTGGATGACGACCTTCCAGCACTTCCGCACATGGTCAACGGTCAACGGCGGCGTGTATCTCGCCGGTCACGTCCGCCCACCGCAAGAGAAGAAGCGCAAAAGCCAGCTTCACCCGCAGATTGGCTCTTAAGTGGACCCATCCGCCATGGCTTCGCCTTCGGCTTGCCATGGCCGCCTTCCCTTGGCCTCGTGCTCGTCGGCGTGCAAGGCACGCCTCCTGCGCGCGGGCAGGGAAGGCTCGCAGCTGTTGCATCCTGGCAAAACTGTATCTATGGAAAGACGATGGATCGGCGGCCGAAATCAAGTTTCATAGCTTGTTTCGCGGCATAAAGGGTCTCCTCTGCCACCGCGTTTGCCTTTGCCGTGTGCGCGTGAAGGATTTCCAGCACGCGCCTGTCGCCGGCTTCGCCCTCGAGAGCCGCGCGCCGCTGCCGCATGGGTTCGAGCAGCTCCTCCATCGCAGCGGCTACTTCAACTTTGATATGCCCATCACCAATGTTGTCGCCCGCAGCATATTTCGTTTCGAGCTCGGCGACGCGTGCAGGATCTTTGATGAATGCACGCACGTACTGAAAGAGCGCGTTGTTCACGTCGCCTGGCTCGGTCATGGTTTTGCGACCCGTGTAGAGTGCGCCCATCTTCTTTTTGATTTCCTTATTCGTATCCGTAAGGAAAATCGCATTGCCAAGGCTCTTCGACATCTTATTTTTGCCATCGGTACCCGTCAGGCGACCAACGCGACCAACGAGTGCGCGCGGAATTGGGAAAATGCCGCCTCGAGCAATATGGTCCTCGTCTTTCGCCTGGGGATCGACTCCGGCGTATGTCCAGTTGAAGCGGCGACCGACCTCTCGGCACATCTCGATATGCGCGACTTGATCTTCTCCGACGGGGACGAGCTCGGGGCGAAACACGAGAATGTCGGCGCACTGGCCAACCGCATAAAGCGGAAAACCGAAGCTATAATGATCGCCAAGGTCCTTTAATTCGATCTCGGTTTTCAGTGTCGGGTTTCGCATGACCCGATTGAACGGCAAGAGCATCGCGAAATACCATGACAGCTCGGCGATGGCCGGGATCTCCGTCTGGAGAACCAGCGTCGAGCGTTCTGGATCGATGCCCGCGGCAAGCCAGTCTTTGACGATCTCGAGTGTGTCGCGACGAATGGCGGCCGGCTCGTCAGCGCGCGTGGTGAACGCGTGCATATTCGCAATCAGGAAGAAACAATCATAGTCATTTTGCAGGCGGATTCGGTTTTCGAGCGAGCCCACCCAATGACCCAGATGCAGGCGTCCGGTGGGAGTGTCGCCAGTGAGAATACGAGGGCGCTTGTCCACGATATTGACCGATCAGAGGTTGTCATTGGGTGGAAGGGTCCACTCGAAATCGAGCCCGGCCCACGTGAGCACGAGCCACGGACGAAGCGACCACGAAGAGTCATTGCGGTTGCCGACGTAGAGAACGGGCGACATGCGCCGACAGCTACTCCGACACCGCGCCGTGCGCAATGAGTCTTGCCCGCGCGAGGGGCTCGGCCTAAACGTTGTCTTTATGCGCACGGAGTGGGTTTCGAAGCGGAGCGGCAACGTTGTCACGCAGATGCACTATGCACGCAAGGGCATCATCACCGAGGAAATGCGTTGCGTCGCCACACGCGAGAAGGTCGACGCGGAGCTCGTTCGCAGCGAAGTCGGGCGCGGGCGTCTGGTCATTCCGGCAAACATTCGTCACGAAAGTCTCCAGCCGATGGGCATTGGTGTCGCGCTGTCGTGCAAGGTCAACGCGAACATCGGCAATAGCGTCGTGACGAGCGATGTCGACGGCGAATTTCGCAAGCTCGCCATATGCCTCAAATACGGCGCCGACACGGTGATGGATCTGTCCACGGGCGGCGATATCGACAGCATTCGCCGCGCGATCATCGGCAAATCTCCGGTGCCAGTCGGCACGGTGCCGATCTACCAGGCTCACGAAAAAGCGAAGAGCATTGGCAAGCTCACGGCCGCCGACATGATCGACATCCTCGAAGTGCAGGCACAGCAGGGTGTCGATTACTTTACCATCCATGCGGGTTTGCTCGTGGAATACCTGCCGCTCGTCAAAAATCGAATCACGGGCATCGTGTCCCGCGGTGGCTCGATCATGGCGCAATGGATGATCGAAAACCACAAGCAGAATCCATATTATGTACACTGGGATAAGGTCCTCGAGATTTGCGCGAAGTACGACGTGACCATCAGCGCCGGCGACGGACTTCGCCCTGGTTGCCTCGCAGACGCGAGCGATGCAGCACAATTCGCGGAGCTAAAGACACTCGGCGAGCTCACCAAGCGCGCCTGGGAAAAAGATGTCCAAGTGATGATCGAAGGCCCCGGACACGTACCCTTCGATCAGATTGAGATGAATGTGAAAAAGGAAATGGAGCTTTGTCACGAAGCGCCGTTTTACGTCCTTGGGCCGCTCGTCACCGATATTGCGCCGGGTTATGACCACATCACCAGCGCGATTGGCGCGACCATGGCCGGCGCGGCCGGCGCTGCGATGCTCTGCTATGTCACACCGAAAGAGCATCTTGGTCTGCCGGACGAAAAAGACGTCAAGGACGGTCTCATCGCGTACAAGATCGCGGCGCACGCTGCCGACATCGCGCGCCATCGTCCGGGTGCGCGCGATCGCGACGATGCTCTCAGCCGCGCGCGCTACGCGTTCGACTGGAAGGAGCAGTTTCGCTTATCGATTGATCCCGAGATTGCTCAAGAGATGCACGACGAGACGTTGCCGGAAGACTACTTCAAGACAGCCGAATTCTGCTCGATGTGCGGTCCCAAATTTTGCAGTATGCACATGAATCGCGCCATCGAGGACTTCAACAAGAAGGTCGAAGACGACAAGAAATCCGGCAAACGCTCGCTCGAGATTCTTTCGGGCTGAGAGCATGTTGACCAGCCTGCTGCGCGCCGCGATGCCTTCGTTGGGCCCTGCGGTGCCTGCGCACGTACCACAACGTACGCTTACGCGGGCTCCTCGGGCCCGCCTTGGCCTCGCGTCGCTCGCGACGGCTGGTAAACACGCTCTGATGCTGACCCGCCGGCTCGTTTTGGGGATGCGATCGTGTTACGCCGTCGTGCTGGCGGCGCTTGTTGGCGTGTGCAGCGCGTGCGGCAAGACGGGCTCCGGAACCGCGCCGAACGCAACGCCTGCGGAAGCGTCGGCAGCGTCGGTCGCGCGCGTATCGGCACCCGCAGACGCCGGGTTTGCCATCTTGCGTGATGTTGCGATGTGGGCGCATGCCAAGGAGGGGGACGAGGAAGATCTCGCAACACTTGCCACGCACGAAGGTGCGGCGGGACTCATCGAGGCAGCCGCCGAACCCGCGCTGCGCACGACGGCGCTTCGTGCAATGGGGTTTGCACCGGGCTACGCGCAGACGCCATTTCTTGCACGCGTGGCAGCGGGCAAAGACGACGCGGACGCGAAACTCGCACTCGATGCTCTCGTCGAGATCGCCGAGCGAGTGCGCCGCCAAGACGCTGACGAAGACGCCGATGAACTCGGCGACGCATGCAACCAAATCGTTGCGCTCGCAAAAGACACGGGACGCCCGAAGGAACGGCGCATCCCCGCGATTCGCGCGCTCCGGATGCTGCCATGCCCGAAAGCGGGCATTCCAACGGATCTCGACGCGCGCTGACCCGGTCTTATGTTTGAGTTCGTGCGCGCCAGGGCGATCGCTCTCATCCTGCTTGCGCTCTCGGCAGCATGCACCGCGGCTGGTGTTGGCCTGCGAGCGTCGCGAAACACCAAGGCAACGGGAAGCATCGCGCCGCCGGCGCCGACGACTCCCGCGATGCCTGACGCCTCTGCGGCGGCGCCGGCGCCGCCGAACGAGATCGTCGTCGCGGAGAGAGCTCCCGATCGCAGTCGCACGCGCACGATCGGAACGTGCGACGAGAGCGCGCGCCCGGAAGTTGCGCGCGTCACGATTGCACACTTCAACGATCTGCAAGCGCGCTACAGCGATCGCGTTGCAGGCAAGAGTCGTTACGCTCTGCTCGCGGGTTACCTCCGGCAACTAAAAAAAGACAACCCCGAGACGCTCGTCCTCGATGCGGGCGATGACTACGAGAAGGGATCCATCGCCGAACTTCGCTCGGAGGGTGAAACCACGCGGCAGATGATTCAGGCGCTGCCCATCGATGTCCGTACCATCGGAAATCACGATTTCGCATATGGCGCGGACGCCGTCTTGCGTGACGTTCGAATGAGCCGTCATCCCGTGCTCGCGGCCAACGTGCAGCACATCGGGCTCAGCGAAGACGAGCAACCGTTTCTGCCCTTCGTGCGCGTCGACGTCGGATGCGTAAAAGTCGGCATCGTAGGTCTCGTCACGAAAAACTACGGCGCCGACGATCGGCCCACGTCCGCGCCGTTCGACGGCGTCTTCGCGCAGGACGATCGCTACGCGCGCGTGCTCGAGCGCCAAGTCAAAGCACACGGAGACGAGGTGGACCTCCTCATTGCGCTCACGCACCTTGGCTATGCCGATGACAATGCACTTGCGATGAGCCCCGCTGCGCGCGGCGTCGACTTCGTGATCGGCGGTCACTCGGAGCAACTATTTCGCGAGCCGCTGCTAGCAACGCGTCCGGACGGCACGCGCACGTGGGTGCTTCAGGCCGGTCACTACGGCGAGAACGTGGGGCGGGCCGATCTCGCTCTCGACCTGAAAGACAAGAAGGTGAAGATCGAGCGCTATCGCGTCATCAACGTCAACGCGTCGCTGCCAAGTGCCGATGACGTCGACGATCTCGCCAAACGACTCGAAGATGACGCCGCGAAGGACGCGCACGAAATCATCGCGACCACGCAAGCCGAGATCACCGCGGGAGCTTCCATGGTGCAGCTCGTTGCGCGTGCGGCAAAGGAAACCCTGCACGTCGATGCTCTCGTCATTGGCAAAGACCACTTCCGCCGGGGCCTACCAAAGGGAGCGGTGACGCTTCAACGAATGTACGAAGCCGTGCCCGTGCAGAAACAACCGGCGGGGACAGAGGGATTCTCCTCGCTGTGGATCGTGGAGATGCCCGGCGAAGAGCTCTCCGTACTCCGCGCGCGACCAGGCGCGGCGAGCTACGCGTTCAACCTTTTCATACCGACGTCCATCGACCCGAACGCGCGCTACCGCGTGGCGCTCGACAAGCGAGCGCTGATGTTCCCGCGCCTTGCGTTTGGCAAGAACACGACGTTTCCAACCGCCACGTTCGGCGGCGAGCTGATTGACGTGCTCGAGTCCTATGCACGTGCGCATACGGACGCGTTTCGCTAGAGTCCGCGCCCTCATGTCGCAAAAACATTCCGCCCACGGCTTCACCCTCGAAGAGGTCCGCGCCATCTACGATCGGCCCCTCCTGCCGCTCCTCGACGAAGCGCGCCGTGTTCATCTCCAGCATCACGCAGAGAACGACATCGAGCTTTGCACGCTCATCAGCGTGAAGACGGGCGGCTGCTCCGAAGATTGCGCGTACTGCCCGCAGTCGAACCATTACGAGACGAAGGTCGACGCAGAGAAGGTCCTCGATCTCGAGGACGTGATCGCAGCCGCGCGGCGGGCGAAGGAAATCGGATCAACGCGCTTCTGCATGGGCGTTGCCTGGCGCGAGGTGAAGGACGGCCCCACGTTCGATCGCATCCTCGCGATGGTCAGAGGCGTCAAAGAGCTCGGTCTCGAGACGTGCGTAACCGCGGGCATGCTCACCGAATTACAAGCCGCGCGCCTGAAAGACGCCGGGCTTGATGTGTACAACCACAACCTCGATACGAGCCGCGAGAACTATCACTCCATCATCACCACGCGCAGCTACGACGATCGCCTGCGCACACTCGAAAGCCTTCACAAGGTCGGCATCCGGGTTTGCTCCGGCGGCATCATCGGCATGGGAGAGAGCGTGGACGATCGCTGCGAGATGCTCCGCACGCTCGCGAACCTCGATCCGCCCCCGGACAGCGTTCCCGTCAACGCGCTCGTTCCGGTGGAAGGCACGCCGCTCGCGAACATGCCGCCGATCGATCCGATCCATCTCGTGCGCATGATCGCTGTGGCGCGCATCCTCATTCCGCACGCGCGCATTCGCCTCTCGGCCGGTCGCCGATCGCTGTCACGCGAGGCGCAGCTCATGTGCATGCTCGCAGGCGCGAACTCGATCTTCTTTGGCGACAAGCTCCTCACGACGCCAAATCCCGAGCAGAACGACGATCTCGAACTATTTCGCGCCGCAGGACTCAACGCCATGATCTCTCACTCGAATTCGAAAGCCGCTGCGGAGTAGCGGCTCACGCGCAACTTCGCTCAGAGCATGTTGCTGTCTGAGACGAGGCGCCCTATGGTCTCGCGCCACAAAGTTGCGCTATTTCCCGCGGCTCTCGCGGAACGCCGCGCCACCAGGCGCTCGAGGATTGAACCATGTCCAAGAACACCTTCGGAAGCCAAGCGACCCTCAAGGTCGGTGCAGACTCGTACACCATTTATCGATTGGATGCAGTCTACAAGAAACATCCCGAAGCTGCGAAGCTCCCCTTCTCGCTGAAGATCCTGCTCGAGAACTTGCTCCGCACCGAAGACGGCGTCTCGGTCGATCAAAACGACATCGCCGCCGTCGCTAAGTGGGATGCGAAGGCCGAACCAAGCCAAGAGATCGCGTTCACACCAAGCCGTGTGCTCCTTCAAGACTTCACCGGCGTGCCCGCCGTCGTCGATCTCGCTGCCATGCGCGACGCGATGAAGCGCATGGGCGGAGATCCGAAGAAGATCAATCCGCTTCAACCCGTCGAGCTCGTCATCGACCACTCCGTTCAGGTCGACGAATTCGGAAGCAAGGCGGCATTCGACAAGAACGCGGCGCTCGAATTCGAGCGTAACCAAGAACGCTATCGCTTCCTCAAGTGGGGGCAGCAAGCCTTTCGCAACTTCAAGGCCGTTCCGCCGGATACCGGCATCGTCCACCAAGTCAATCTCGAGTACCTCGCGCGCGTCGTGATGACGGCGGACGCGAACGCGGGCAGCAAGCTCGCGTACCTCGACACGGTCGTGGGCACCGACTCGCATACGACCATGATCAATGGCGTGGGCGTCCTTGGTTGGGGCGTTGGCGGCATCGAGGCCGAAGCAGCCATGCTCGGACAACCCGTCAGCATGCTCCTTCCGCAAGTCATCGGCGTGCGCATCACGGGCAAACTAAACCCAGGCGCCACCGCCACGGATCTCGTGCTCACCGTGACGCAGATGCTTCGCAAGCGCGGCGTCGTTGGCAAGTTCGTCGAGTTCTTCGGCCCGGGCTTGAAAGATCTCCCGCTCGCCGATCGCGCCACCATCGCGAACATGGCACCCGAGTACGGCGCAACGTGCGGCATCTTCCCCATCGACGCAGAAACTCTCCGCTACCTGCGCTTCACCGGTAGAAGCGACGCACAGCTCGCTCTCGTCGAAATGTACGCGAAGGAGCAAGGCCTCTTCTGCGACGAGAACTCGCCCGAAGCCGTCTACACGGACGTCCTCTCGCTCGATCTTTCTTCGGTGGAGCCGAGCCTCGCCGGGCCCGCGCGCCCGCAAGATCGCGTTCCGCTCAGCGGCGTGAAGAAGTCGTACTTGGACGCGTACGAGACCTATAAGTCGCGCGCCAAGGCCGCGAAGAAGAGCGCCGCGGGAGACTCATCGGTTGCCCCGGACAAAGAAGTTACCAACGGCAGCGTCGTCATTGCGGCGATCACGAGCTGCACGAACACGTCGAACCCGAGCGTGCTCATGGCCGCCGGCCTTCTCGCGAAGAAAGCTGTCGAAAAGGGTCTCACCACCAAGCCGTGGGTCAAACCAAGCCTCGGCCCCGGCTCGAAGGTCGTGACCGAATACCTCGAGGCTGCGGGACTTCTCGAGTCGCTCGAGAAACTCAATTTCTATGTCGTCGGCTACGGCTGCACGACGTGCATTGGCAACTCGGGCCCGCTGCCGCCGGCCATCTCGAAGGCCGTCGACGAGCGAGATCTCTTCGTCGTGTCGGTGCTCTCGGGAAATCGCAACTTCGAGGGACGCGTTCACGCGGAAGTTCGTGGCAATTACCTCGCATCACCGCCGCTCGTCGTTGCCTATGCCATTGCGGGTCGCGCAGATTTGGATTTGACGACGGAGCCGCTCGGCACTGGCAAAGATGGCAAACCGGTATTTCTCAAAGATATCTGGCCAACGCAAAAAGAAGTCGCGGACGCGGTCGAAAAAGCCGTGGCTCCGGAGATGTTCAAAAAGGTATATGCCGACGTTTATGCGGGGGACCCTGCTTGGCAGTCCCTTGCCATTCCCGAAGGCGACCTGTTCGCGTGGGAAGACAAGAGCACGTACGTCAAGCATCCGCCGTACTTCGAGGGCATGGGCAAACAGCCCGCTCCGCTATCGCCCATTCGCGGCGCGCGCGTGCTCGCCGTTCTCGGCGACAGCATCACCACGGACCACATCTCGCCGGCCGGTTCCATCAAAGCCGATTCGCCCGCAGGCAAATATCTTCTTTCGCATGGTGTAAAGAAAGAAGACTTCAACTCGCTCGGTTCGCGTCGCGGCAACCATGAGGTCATGATGCGCGGAACGTTCGCGAACGTGCGCCTTCGAAACCAGCTTGCCCCAGGCACCGAGGGCGGCTTCTCGCGACATTTGCCGAGCAACGAAGTGATGTCGATCTTCGATGCATCGGTAAAGTATGCGGCGGAAAAAGTTCCGCTCTTCGTCATTGCAGGCAAAGAGTACGGTTCGGGATCCTCGCGTGACTGGGCGGCAAAGGGACCGAAGCTGCTTGGCGTGCGCGCCGTGCTCGCCGAGAGCTACGAACGCATCCACCGCTCGAACCTCGTTGGCATGGGCATCCTTCCTTTGCAGTTCAAGGCGGGCGACAACGCAGCATCGCTGGGTCTTACCGGCGAAGAAATCTTCGACGTCGAAGGGCTCGCCGAGCTGCTCGACGCCGGATTCAAGAACGGCCGCGACATCACCGTGAAGGCGAAGGCCGCGGACGGAACAACGAACCAGTTCCGCGCAACCGTGCGCATCGATACGCCGCAAGAAGTCCTCTACTATAAGCATGGAGGCATTCTGCAGTACGTCTTGCGGCAGCTCCTCGCGTAACCAATCGTAGGGGGCAGCCCCCTGTGGCTACCCCCCGAATCACGAGCCCGCGGCGCCCCTATCCCCGCGGGCTTCGTTTTTTAACACTACTGCCGGAACTTCGTTCCGGGCTATGCGTTTCCGCTTCGCGGAAACCAGTCGTGTTCACTTGTCTCAAGGGGGGCCCCCTCTTGCCCCGCTTTCGCGGGCAATTCACCCCTCCGAAAAGCCGCTCCCGCGGCTTTGCTTGCACTACTGCCGGAATACTTCCGGCAGTAGTGCGAAGGTAACGGTTTGTGGTTATCGGGCGACAGCGCATGATCCGAATGCCGTGGTAACGCGAATAACCAGCAACCGTTCGTGATATCGATCGCGATGAAAGCGACAAATCTGCCGCAGGCATGCGAAATGCTCAGTGGGCGCGCATGCTTGCATTTCGATCCTTGATTCCATGCGTGGCGCTCTTCGGGGTGCTTGCATTTTCCACCAACGCTCACGCGCAGGCGTCGCCGGAACCGCCTGCGCCGCCTCCGTCTCCCGGCGTGCGCGACGGCGTCGACGTCCACGTCGATGTCCATGCACCGTCGTCGCCTGCGCCGCTATCGCAAACGACTCAACCCTCGTATGTCCCGCAAAGCGTCGCGATGTCGGGCCCGCGCGTGATCAACGGCTACCACGAAGGCGATACCATTCCTCCTGGCTATCACCCCGCCACGCGCATGCGAACGGGGCTCATCACCGCCGGTGCGGTCACATTTGGTGTTCTCTATTCCTTATCCTCCCTTGCCGCGGCGATCTCGGCGGACGCGAATACCCATGAGTCGAATCCTCTCGGAGCGATGTGGATCCCGTGCGTCGGCCCTTTCATCCAAATGGCAAGGACAGACAGTGATACAGGGAAATATTTTCTCTTCCTCAATGGTGCAGCGCAAACCGCCGGCCTCGCGATGCTCGTCATCGGCCTCACGGTGCCGCGCACCGTGCTCGTCCGCAACGATCTCGCGCAAAACAAACCAACGCTGCGGCCCGTGCCAATCCTCACAAGGGACATGGGGGGCGCCGGCATCGTCGGGACGTTCTAGCGACAAAGTCGGATCGGTTCGAATGGACGCGACAGCGGAGGCAGGTCCCGATAGGTTGTCGAACTCATGGCAAACCCCACTGCGCTGCTCGAAACCTCACTCGGCAATATCAAAATTGAACTCTTCACGGACAAAATGCCGATCACGGCAGGCAACTTCGTCAAGCTCGCCAAGAGCGGCTTTTACGATGGCCTGCATTTCCACCGCGTGATCGATAACTTCATGCTGCAATTCGGTTGTCCGCACAGCCGGGATCCGAAGAGCTCCCGAGCCGGCACGGGCAACGGCCCGGACGGCACCATCCAGGACGAACACCCGGCCGACGCAAAGCTATCGAACGAGCCCGGTACGCTCTCGATGGCGAACACCGGTCGACCGAACAGCGGCTCTTCTCAGTTTTTCATCAACACCGTTCACAATGCCTATCTCGACTGGTTTTCGCCGGGTCCGTCAAAGCATCCGGTGTTCGGCAAGGTCATCGAAGGCATGGACGTCGTGCACGAGATCGAGCGGACCGCGACGGATGGGAACGACCGTCCGATCACTCCATTTCAAGTCAAGAAGATCACGGTCACCGAGAGCTGACATGGGCTTCCCCGCCCGCGCGCACAAGGCCCGGCCGCAGCGGCCGGGCCGCGGAGCACGGGCAAGGGGAAGCCGCGCAGCGAACGAAGTGAGATGGCGCGGATGGGGCACCTTAAATTGCGGCGTACCCTCGTAACAGCAACGTGTCTTCTCGCGACGGTGATTGCCGGATGTAAGCCTCAAACTGGCGCGCTCGTGACGAGCCCGGTCGTGCACGTCGAGCGCCCAAGCGCACCGAGCACGGCGACGAAATCACCCACCATCCTCGTGTGGACGAAGACCGAAGGCTCGGGGGACTCGCCCGACCCCAAGAACGCGAAGAACGATACGTTCTCCCTTCGTCATGGAACGAGCGAGCGGGTAAGCGGAATCGAGATCGCGACGCGCACCGGAACGTGGCGGTGGATAACCGACGAAGTGACCGTCGCAACCGAACCGTGTGACGACGAAAGCCCACCGCAAGAAGGATCGTCGACGCGCGCCGCGCTCGCTCGCTCGCCCAAGGTGAAGCAGGTCATCTTCGACCCGCCAACGACGACGGAGGCAACCGTGCTCTCGGGCAGCGTTGACCTCGTGGGATCTCTCGGCCCGCTGCTCTTCATCGAACAGGGCGAATCCACGTACAATTGTGGGGCCGCCCACGGCGGACATTCTGCGTCGTTTCTCGTTTGGGATGCCGAGCGCGCAGAGGCCGTCGACGTGCTCAAAGACCTGCCGGATGAGCAGGAGATCTTCGCTCGCGCGGTCGAGGCGTTTGCTGCTGCCGAAGAGCCCGAGAAAGTCGATGATCAATCCTTTGAAATCACGGAGCTACGGCCCGTTTTTCACGATGGCGAATTGAGCTTCGAGGCGCAGGTGACGATCGATGCCTGCTACGCATGCAGCGACGGGAATTGGTCTTCGTACACGAAGTCGGTTCGCGTCCCGGCGGAGATCCCCGAAGTGGCAGTCCCCTATGCGCACGTGCCTCCGGAGGTTGCACGCTTCGCGAAAGAGCACCCTGAGCTGACGATCGGCGGGTTCTCGATCCTCAACGCAAAGTGAGGAGCCAGGTGGTGAAGTCGCGCATCACTTGCGGGGCAATCCCGTGACCGCCCGTGAACGATGAGAACGTCACGCGGAGCCCCGCGCCTTGGAGCTCGCCGCGGAGTGTCGCGGCAACCTCGTACGGCAAGATCGGATCGGCGGTGCCGTGGCTTTGAAAAACGGGGAGCCCCGCGCGCGCTTTCATTCGCGTGCGCCATTCGTCTTCGGCGATGAGCGTGCCCGAGAAGATGACGAGGCCGCGGAAGGGACGCGCATCGCGCAAGACGAGATCGGTCGCGAGCATGGAGCCTTGCGAGAAGCCGCCGAGGACGATGCGCGAAGACGGCGTTCCCTGCTCTTCGAGCGCGTCGATCATCTGCGAGAGCGCGTCGCGTGCCTCGTCGAGTCCTTCGGGGATCTCTCGCACGAGATCGCTCACGGAGTTTTCGGCGATGGCGCGCTCGAAGCGACCGATGTCGATCATCCACCAGGCGCGCGCGTTGCCCATGAGGACCATCGGGACGAAGTCGGTGACGAGCTTCGGCGCTTCGGGGAAGAGAAGCGTCGTGCCGGGTGGCGCGCCAAGCGATGGGGCGAGCCCCACGAGATCGTCGCCTGGGGCGCCGAACCCGTGGAGCAACACGAGCGTGAGCGGTTTATGTGTATTATCCACATTTTCCGCAGGTGTGACGACACGCCGAACACGAAGCGACCCGAGCTGTAGGACGTCCATGGGCGCCATTGTCCTATGACCGGATGCTTGCTGTCAGCGTGTGTCCTGCATCCTCGTGAAATCCCAGGTCTCGAATTGCTTCACGAAAGACGCGGCTGTAGGGTGTCAATTTCAATGGATCCCGTCCATCCGGGCGACATTCTCGCGGGCAAATACCGCGTTGAGCGCGTGCTCGGTTCTGGTGGGATGGGGATCATCGTGGCTGCGCGTCACGTACGGCTCGATCAACTTGCCGCCGTGAAGCTGCTGCGCAGAGGACTCGACACGGCCGAAGAGGCGGAAGCAACAGAGCGATTTTTGCGCGAAGCCAAGGCGGCTGCGCGGCTCAAGAACGAACACGTCGCGCGCGTTTACGACGTCGGCACGCTCGAGACGGGGCATCCGTACATCGTGATGGAGTACCTCGAAGGAACGGATCTCGCCGAGATGCTCAAGCAGCGGGGCGCGCTGCCGGTGACCGAGGCGGTCACGTACGTGCTCCAAGCGTGCGAGGCACTCACCGAAGCACACGCGTGCGGGATTATCCATCGCGACATCAAGCCTGCGAACTTGTTCGTCACGCGAGGAGCGAACGGCGCGCCGCTCGTCAAAGTGCTCGACTTCGGTGTTTCGAAGTCGCTCGGCAGCAACGTGGAGGACATGACGCACACGTCGGCCATGCTCGGCAGCCCGCGATTCATGTCGCCCGAACAGATGCTCGATGCGCGCGCGGTCGATCCGCGGAGCGACGTTTGGTCGCTCGGCGTCGTGCTCTACCGCCTCGTCTCGGGGCAGGCGCCCTTCGAAGCAAATTCACTCGGCGCGCTGCTTACGCTCGTCATGCACGAAGAGCCGGCGTCGCTGTCGGCAAGAGTCTTCGAGTTGCCATCGGGGTTCGAGTCCGTCGTGCGGCGATGTCTCGAGAAGGAGCCGGCGAAGCGCTTTCAGAGTGTCGCGGATCTCGCAAATGCGCTCACGCCTTATGCGAGCGCCGATGCGCACAAGGCCATCGCGTTCAGCGGCGTGCCCATGGGTTGGTCATCGCAGAGCGCGGACATGCCCACGGTCTCCGCTCCTGCCGCGAACAAGTCATCGACGCCAGGTCGGCGCTCGGAAGGGATCGCGGCGTCGCTCGGCGTCTGGGTGCTCGCCATGGCGGTGATCGCAATCCTCGTCGTCGGGGCGTTGAAGCTTCGCAAGAGCTCCGTGAAGAGCGTTGCGGACGAAGCCAACTCGGCCAACTCCGCAACCGAGGCATCGAGCAGTTTGCCGCCCGAAGTCGCCCCCGCCGCGAGCACACCCCCTACCACGGTGTTCGTGGCGCCTCGGTCGCCATCCGCCAAATCCGCCGCTCAGAAAACTGCGCCTGGTACCGGGCGCAAATCCATCCGGAGCGCGTCAGTGCCCGCGAGCGGGGCAAACTCGCAGCAGCCTAGCGCCGCGAAACCGGACGACGGGATCCCATCCACCCGACAATGAGCTTTAATGCACGGATCATGAAGGGATCGCGCGCCGTGCTCCGGCGCATCTGCGCGTTGACGCTCGTTGCCTCGGCGCTGCCGATCGCATCCGTCGCGCGCGCGGCCGACCTGTCCGAGGGTGCTGTAGCGGCCGAGTCTCTTTTTCAGGAGGCACGCCAGCTCGCGGATAGAAAACGCTACGCCGAGGCATGCCCGAAATTCCTTGCAAGCTACAAGCTTTCACCGGCCGTCGGCACTCTTTTGAACCTCGCGGATTGCTACGAGAAGGCCGGACAGTACGCGAGCGCGTGGGCACGATTTCACGAGGCCATTGCGATGGCGCAGCAACTCGGCCAGAGCAATCGCGAGAGAACCGCGCGCGACCGCGCCGAGAAGATCGAGTCGAAGCTCACTCGCATCACCATCACCAGCCGGGAGCCGCGCGCGACCGTGAAGCTCGATGGGCATGATCTGGAATCCGCTGCGTTCGGCGCTGCGATCCCTATCGACCCGGGCAAGCACACCGTCGAGGCGAGCGCGAAGGGCAAGAAGCCCTTCGTCACGACCGTCGACGTCCGTGATCGAGATCGCGCTCTGTCACTCGAAATTCCGTTCCTCGAGGACGAGAACGTCGTCGCCGAGAAGATCGCGCCCGAAGAGCCGCGAAGAGTCGTTGATTGGAATCGCGACGCTGGCCACACCCAGCGCACCATCGGCGTCGTTGCAGCGAGCGTGGGAGCCGTTGGCATCGGCGCCGGCGCATTTTTCGGCGTTCGAACATCATCGAAGTGGTCGCAAGCGAAGACGCATTGCTCCGGGCTCGAATGTGATCAGGAGGGCGTCGACCTTGCGCGCGCTGCAAAGAACAACGCGACGATCTCCACGGCGGCGTGCATCGCGGGCGGTGCGCTGCTTGCGGGAGGGCTCATCGTTTACATCACAGCGCCGCGCAATCGCTCTTCAGGTGCCACGGATCCGGCGCGCGTGCGGCTCGGCGTCGGTCCCGGTTCTATCGTCGCCGCCGGAGCATTCTAAGAGCATGTTTACCAGCCTGCTGCGCGAATCGATACGTCGGTTGGGCGCTGCGGTGCCTGCGCACGTACGAATAGTACGCTTACGCGGGCTCCTCGCGCTCCGCCCTAGCCTCGATTCGCTCGCAACGGCTGGTAAACATGCTCTGATGCGTTCGCGCCGCGCGAGAACTTGGGCGTGCATTCTTCTCGCCGCATCTTCAGCGAGTGCGCTCTCGGCATGCGCAGCGATCATCGGTGTCGAGGATGTGCAGCTCCGCGATGGCGGAGACGACGCCGGCGCGGACAACGCGGACGGTGATGCAGGCGCGGCCGACTCCGGCGATGCAGATTAGAGCCGGGCCGCGCACACACATGGGAACGAGCACCGTCCTACGATACGCTCAAACGAATGAAGACGGTTCGGCCGAAACCGCTCTCGCCTCCGCTTCACACCCCGGCGCTCACTCCCGAGGAAGGGTTCGTTCTGTCGCGCATCGACGGACGAATCTCGATGCACGATCTCGTTGCGATCACTGGCATCGATGAGGAGCGCGTCGAAGAGATCGTGAACAAGCTCGCGTTGCAGGGCGCCGTTGCCATCGATGTCGATGACACTTCGGACACGGCGTCGCTCGCGGATTTCGCGATGGCGCTCGGCATGGACGCCAGCGCGTCTGGCGAGCCGACCAAGGCCAGCACGGACGAACCGAAGGAATATCGGTCGAACTATCCGCCGCCCGTCATGACGCGTGATGAGGACGAGGTGGCTGCTGAGAGCGAGCGGTTCGTCGACGCCAGTGTCATGGCGGAAACCGCGATCGATGAAAGCGCGCTCGAGTCAGATGCAGGCGACGCGGAGGACTCGTCCGACGTCAAGACCAACATCCGCAACTACCGAAATATCTACGCAACGCGCTTTCGCATGCTGTCGACCGACGAGCGCGTCAGCGCAGCGCGGACGTCCACGATCACCGATCTGTTCGCGCTCTGTTTCGATCCCGAGCCGCGCGTCGTTTCCGCTGTGTTGGAGAACGCGTCGTTCGGTCTCGATCACGCGCGGCTCATCGCGTTGCACCACCGCACATCGACTGGCCTCGAGATGGTCTCGCGCAACGCACAGATCTTGCGAGACGCGCTCGTCGAGCGGCGGCTGCTCCGCAATCCGCAGTGTGGCGAGACCGTGCTCACGCGAATCATCACGCCGAAGAACGTCTTCCAGACATACAAGATCGCCATTGATCGAGACGTACCAGAGCTCACACGCGTCAAATCGCGCGGGCACTTGCGCAAGAAATTCACCACGGCGTCGCCCGCGGATCGCGCCGACTTCGTGATACGGACGGAAGGGCGCTGCCTCGCTCTTTTGTCAGGGTGCACATTCGACGCGAAGACAACGGCCATCCTCTGCGGGCGCACACACGCATCGGTGCTCTTCGTTCAGAACATCGCCAAATTCCCAGCCGCACCCCCGCAGCTCCTCGCGCATCTGGTCAAGCAGCCATTCGTGCGCAAGATCGCTCCGCTGAGAAAGATGCTCCTGCAGCATCCGAATATGCCTGGCGAAGTGAAGCGCCAGTTCTGAGAGCGAGTTCGCCAGCCTGCTGCGCGAAATCGATGCGTCGGTTGGGCGCTGCGGTGCCTGCGCACGTACGAAGAGTACGCTTTCGCGGGCTCCTCGCGCTCCGCCCTAGCCTCGATTCGCTCGCGACGCCTGTCGAACACGCTCTGATGCTCGTATCCGATGAGTGCATGATGCACACAAGTACGAGCACCGCAATCAACTGAATTAAAAATCTTCGCAACCTCCCCGGAGGGTCGGTCGAACGGAAGAAGGTCCTCTTCCGGGGAACGAACCAACGACTGACCCATCGGAGACACTGCGATGAATCCCAAGCCTGAAGCCCCAATCGACGACAAGACGCTGGACTCTCTCGTCGCCGCCTGGAAACCCGCTCTCGACTTCTTCGAGTCCGCCATCTCGAGCGACGAAGAGGCCGACCGGCTTCTCGACTTTATCTTGCCCTCCCGATACATAGTCCTTGGCGGCCCCAACGACGCGACATTCGGTATCCATACGGCGACCGTCTTCGTAAAGGACGCGATCTCTCATCGCCACGCACATCGCCGAATCCTGGCGCTGCTTCTTCAGCGAGACTTTCTCATCGACGTCGCCGAGGCCAACGCCGAAGACGAGAAAAAGGCCAGAGCCGCCATGAAGCGAGGTTTCAACTAGTGCCGCCCGGCAGAAGTTCGGCTGGATTCGCCGAACTTCTGCGCGATGCGCTGCTTCGCAGCGCCCGAACGGCACTCTCCCTTTCTTTGGGGGCTCCGCCCCCCGTCCCCCGAAGCCGCTCCCGCGGCTTCTCCTCGTGCCGCCCTTTCCGGGCAAGTCCAACAAAACTTCTGCCCGGCGGCACGAGGCAGGTAGTCGTGGTCATTGACCGCGACGGCGACGAACCGTCTGGCTCTAGACACCCGCGAGGGTGTCGCGGACACTCTGGATTTCACGAGGATCTCTGAAATATGCGATTCGGAGAGAGGCACGACATTTGTTTTAGTGGGCAGTATGCCCTCAGCCCATAAAACAAATTCGAAGTTTGGATATCAATCTATCGTTGCGAAAGGATTCGCCCTCTTCTGCACCTCCGTATTTGCCCTCGCAGGGCTCGCGGTCGGCGCTTCCACCGCTCGCGCATCGCCACCGGCGTGGTCCGCCGAAGATGCGCTTGCCGACGGAGACATCGACGCCTTCGATCTCACGGCGCCAGCCGCGCGCGGTGGAGTGTTGCGCGCCGCCCCCAGCGGCCACGCATGGCTGTCCATCCTTGGTTTTTCGCGTCAGTGGGAATCAGGTCCGCATGAAATTGGTGGCTTCGTGGTGCTCGGACTCCCGCTCGATCGCGTTGCGCAGGCGAACCCGCGGCGCGCCATGTCGACGTCGGACCCAAAGCCAGCACCGAAGCCCGCGCAGACGCCGGCACCTTCCCAAGCACCGGTATCGTCGACCGCGCCCGCCGCTCTGCCGCTCACCGTCACGCCGCAGTTCGCGCGAGCGTGCGTCGCCAGCGCGCTTCGCGCCTCCGGTCTCGGCACAGACGACGCGCACGTCGACGCCGTCATCTCGCGCGCGCGCTGGAGCGCGCTCCTGCCGGAGCTTCGCCTTCGCGCGATTCGTTACGACGATCAACGCCTCTACACGGACACGACCACCGCGGAAGACGCAGCCCGCCTGCGCGACTCCGCAAGTGCGCAACTGAGTCTCGAGGCGCGGCTCACTTGGCGGCTCGATCGTCTCGTCTTTGCCGGCGATGAGCCTGCATTGGAGCGGCTGCGGCTCCATCGGCAGGACGCGCGCGCACACGTCGCCGCAAGAGCTCTCGACGCTCTCTTCCACTGGCAGCGCGCATCCCTCGTCGCACTTTCCGCGGAGCACGATCCAAACAAAAGCCCGCTCGAGCAAGCCGAGCTCGCGCTCCACGTCATGGAGGCGGAAGCCACACTCGACGTTCTCACGAACGGGTGGTTTTCAACCTGGCGCCGCACATTGAAGTGACCCATCCGCGCGCGACCGCGCGACCGCTTTCAAGTTGACGTATCCCGTCGGTGAAGGCACTTTGCGCGGACCATGCTCGCCGAATCGCGCGCCATCCTCGAAGATCTCCAAAGGCGTCTCATGACGCTAAGGGGGCATCTTTGACATCCCGAAACTGAAGAGGGAAATCGAACGCCTGAATGACGCCACGCTGGCTCCCGGTTTCTGGGAGGACGCGAAGAAGGCCGAAACCGTCACGCGCAAACGCGCGAGCATCGAACAGCAAGTCGAGAGTATCGACAAACTCACCCGCGACGTCGACGACGCAAAGGAGCTCCTCGAGCTAGGCGTCTCGGAGAAAGATGACTCCGTCGTCGCGGAGGTCGAACAGCATCTTCCGGATCTCGAGGCGCGGCTGCGTTCCGCCGAACTCGGGCGGATGCTCTCGGGACCGGTCGACCACGCCAACGCCATCCTCAGCATCCATTCCGGCGCGGGCGGTGTCGACGCGAAAGATTGGGCGAAGATGCTCTTGCGGATGTTCATGCGCTGGGCCGAGCGCCGCGGATACAAAACGGAACTCGTCGACTACGAAGAAGGCGAGGAAGCCGGCATCAACGACGCCTCCATCACCGTTGCAGGCGATCACGCTTTTGGTTATCTCCGCAGCGAAATCGGCGTGCATCGCCTGGTGCGCATCTCCCCGTTCGACGCCAACGCGCGCCGGCAGACGTCCTTCGCGGCCATCGAAGTCACCCCCGACATCGAGGACGAGATCGACATCGTCGTCAAAGACGAAGATCTCGAGACGACGACGATGCGCGCCGGCGGCAAAGGCGGCCAGAACGTCAACAAGGTCGAGACCGCCGTGCGCATGAAGCATCTGCCGAGCGGAATCGTCGTCGTATGTCGCGCCGAGCGCTCGCAACTCCAGAATCGCCGCACGGCGCTGAAAATGATCAAAGCCAAACTCTACGAGATGGAGATGGCAAAGCGCGAAGAGCAAGCCGCGGCTTACCAAGCAAGCAAAACGCAAATCGCCTGGGGCAACCAAATCCGAAGCTACGTGCTCGCGCCGTACCGGCTCGTGAAAGATCTCCGAACGGGTCACGAGGTCGGCAACGTCGACGGCGTGCTCGACGGCGATCTCGACGCGTTCATCGAAGCCTATCTCCTCGCGGCCTCTGGCGGCACGCTCAAAAAGGGCGGCGCGACCGACGAATCATAAACGCAACTGAGTTGCAACACGCCTCAGAGCATGCAGGATCTCATGACGCGCGACCTTCGCATCGGAGTCGACCTCGGCGGCACGAAGACCGAAGCCGCCGTCGTGCGCATCGCCGCTGCGACAGGTCCAAGCGTCCTTTCTCGAACGCGTATCCCGACGCTGCGCGAGCTCGGATATGCGAGCATCATCGAGCGTACGCGCGATCTCATTCGCAGCGTGGCGCACGACGCAGGACTCTCCGAGCTGCCTCCCATCGGCATCAGCATGCCGGGCGGGACCACCATGCTCCGGCCGGACGGTTCGCCGTCAGACGCGCCGCTCGTCAAGAACTCGAACACGACGTGTCTGAATGGCATGCCATTTTTCGCCGATCTGGAGCGCGCAGTCGGCCAATCCATCGTGTTCGCAAACGACGCCAACTGCTTCGCGCTCGCAGAGGCAACATGGGGAGCCGCGCGTGATGCGCGCGTCGCGTTCGGCGTCATCCTCGGCACCGGCGTGGGCGGCGGCATCGTGCTCACGGATCGAGACGGCGTGCGGCGCACGTGGACGGGAGCGCAAGGCATCGCCGGTGAGTGGGGGCACACGGTCCTCGATCCAGATCGCGGGCCACCCTGTTATTGCGGACAGCGCGGCTGCGTCGAGACGTACCTCTCGGGTCCCGCCATCGAGCGCGCATATGCTTCGCGTTCGGGGCAAACGAAAAATCTCGCGGCCATCGTTGCGGACGCGCATCGCGGAGATCACACGAGCGCTGCCCTGCTCGAAGAGCGGCTCGAGATCTTCGGTCGCGCGCTCGCAACGGTCATCAACGTGCTCGATCCCGACGTCGTCGTTCTCGGCGGCGGCGCGTCGAACATCAGCGATTTTTACGATCGCGGCGCGTCCGCGGTCGCGCGCTGGGTGTTCAACGACACGCTTCGAACACGCATCGTCAAGCACGAACTCGGCGACAGCGCCGGTGTCCTCGGCGCCACCTTGCTCTGACCGCTTTCGATTTGCCGCGATCTCATCGTTGGGGCCTGCGGTGCGGTCCTCAAAGCCAGCCAGGCTGTTCACTTCGCCTTCGGCTCCGTCGCTCTCACTGCACTCTGTCCAGCACGCTGGACTCCGTGCAGTTCGAGTCCGGTCGCATCCCATGCCCCGCCTCGACCTCGCGTCAACTTGAAAGCGGTCGGGAATGTTATTGATCTGGTTTGACTCCATGCTTGAGCGCGTTCGGGCACCCAAGCTCGACACCCGTGGGCCCGTCCAGCGTCCTGACGATCTTGAATTCGACGCGTCGATTCCTCTCCCACGCCGCTTCGTTGTGCCCGGGATCTTCGGGGCAGAACTCGCCGTAGCCTTTGGCACGCAGACGATCTTCGGGGACGTTGCGCGCAACGAGGGCGTTTTTGACGCTGTTGACGCGCTCCTGCGTGAGTTTCAAGTTGTACGCGTCGCTCGAACGCTCGTCGGCGTGACCGGCGATCTCCACCAGCGTGAATTCTGGATGATGAACGAGCGTCGTTGCGACGGCGTCGAGGATCTCGTTCGACTGCGGAAGGATCTCCGCCGAGCCCGTCTTGAAGGTGATCTTCTCTAGGATGATGATGTTCTTGTCCTTGATAATGACTTTGCCCGTATCCGGGATGCTATCGCCACCGCGATTCGACTCGGGGCAGCCATTCTTTGCAGGATCGGAGCTGGCCACCCCCGGAACATCCGGACATGCATCCACATCGTCCGGAATGCCATCGCCGTCGCGATCCAACTCGGGGCAGCCATTCTTTGCGGGATTGGAGCTGGCCACCCCCGGAACATCCGGACATGCATCCACATCGTCCGGAATGCCATCGCCATCGCGATCCAACTCGGGGCAGCCATTCTTTGCGGGATTGGAGCTGGCCACCCCCGGAACATCCGGACATGCATCCACATCGTCCGGAATGCCATCGCCGTCGCGATCGCCAGTCGAAGGCTCGAAGATGAAGCCGACGAACGCGCGGAGATCCGCAGTCTGGAAGCCCGGCGTGTAACGCGGACCCGCACCGATCATGAGGTAGCTATTGCGCTCGACGAAGATCTTGAAACCACCGGTCACTTCGTTCGACGCTCGAATTTTCGAGTCCGATCCGCTGCCCACGAGATACGTTGCGTACGTATCGGCCACGACATCGACATGTTCGAGAAAGCGATACGAGAGACCGAGTCCGTACGTGGCAAGGTTTCCGTCTTTGAACGTGCCGTCCCGGAGCGTCATCGTCGTGTCGCTCGGCGAGTGCGCGCGATAGCCAATGTTCGCACCAATCTTGAATTGCCCCACCGACCCAAACCGCTTTTCGGCGATGAGCTGGGGCCACACCCAAACACTCGGATCGGCACCGGCGTTACGCGAGGCGCTCGAGACGGGAACGCCCACCTGCGCAGCCAGCGCAAGGCCGAATCCGCGCTCCACGCGCAGCAAACGAATCTTTCCGTGAAGCGCGACGAAGCCGACCGATTGAGAATCGAGCTGGCCGGTGAACCACTGCCCGGGCGAAGTTGGATCGCCCTGCGCGTTGGTCTGCTGCTCACCGAACATGAGATTGACGGGGACCGAGAGCCCTACGGCCACCAGATTGCCAATGCCATAATTGAAGGAGAACGTGCCCTGAAACGAATGGCTAATAAGGTAACGCGTGTTTTGGCCGTTGTCCGGAACGCGGAGCAGCGTCCGGCCGTAATCGAGGACCAAACCAAGACTAAAATCGTTGGCGCCGAGCACGCTGGTGCCGTTCGTGGCGAAGAAACCTTTCGAATCCATTGCCGGACGGAACAAGTGCGTATCGAAGCCTTTGCCGTTCGTCGCCTGCGGAATGGCATTCCCGTTCGATTGCGCCTGGGCGCTCTGGCCCGTCCCAACCAGGCAGCCAACCAGGGCCGTCGCGACGAGCACCGGGCCTCGTTGCCGAGCGCGGAGTCTTCGACGCACGGAGCCGCTCTGGCGTGCCCGCAAATCCCCCAAATCGGAATTCAAAGCACATTTGATAGGCTTGTTCACACGAACAACGTTAACACAATCGCAATTCTCCGGGGAGGAACCGCGCTACACTCCGCCCCGAATGTCGAGTCGTCCGCGGTGCAAAGATCTTTCTGCTCGCAGCGCACGCTGCAAGATGGGGCAGCCGAGGTTCCTCGTCGGATGCATCATCTTCGCCATCACCATGGCCACCGCCTCTGCCGCGTCGGACGCACGTGCAGACTTGCAGCTCGACGTGCCATGGCGGCAGAGCGCGCTCACGGAAAATTTCACCGTGCAAGAGTGGCTTCCGAGCTGCGGGCCGGAGCCCTCGAACACGCGCAACGGCGGCGGCGAGGACGTCCGCATCCGCCAAGAGGGCGACGAACTCGTCTTCGTCGGTGGCGGCCGGACCTTCCGGACCAACCAGTGTTACGACCCCATGCCCACCCTCACGCGCGAATCGCACGGACACGACAGCGCCAGCAGAAGTTGGCGCACGCGCTGCACGGCGCCCGCAACCGATGGGCACAGGGCCACCGTGAACACGCTCGTCGTCGCCACCAGCGACACGCACATCGACGTCATCGAAACGGGCCGTTACGAGATCACGAACGACGCGGGGCGTTGCGTGGTCGACGTGAAGCGCAGGCGCAGTTTCAACGCCGCGAACGCCGCGCAAGAGAACAAGCCTGCAGTACCTGCGCTCGCCACCTCACCCGCACCCGCCACCTCACCCGCAGCGCTTCCCACAGCACCTTCCGCGGAACCCAAGCCGAAATCGTCCACCTGCGACGCACCGGGCGAGCCCGCACGGCTCGAAGTCCGTCCGTCACGCAAGCTCCTTCGCACGGGCGAGTCATTCTCGTTTCGTGCTCGCGTCATGGACGAAAATGGTTGCATGCTGCACACACCAACCACGTGGCAACTCGCGAACAACTCCGAGAGCAAGGGCGTGGCCGTCAGCCAGGATGGCAACCTTAAAGTTGCCCCCGATGCTCGCGAAGGCATCGTGGATCTCGTAGCCACGGCCGCGGACAAGAGCGCGCACGTGACGATCGAAATCACCGATCCCTCTCATTACGATGATCTGCTGGCTCGCTCGGGCCTCAACGCATCGGGTGAGAACGACGCGGCCGCCGTCGTGACCATCGGCGCGCAGTCGCTCGGCGCGGGCGAAAGCAGCGTCGAGGATCGCGCGAAGGCACGCAGGCTCGCGTTCCTCGCCATCGTTGGTGCGACACTCGCCGTGCTCTCGGCCGTTGCTGCGGTCCTCGCCAGGCGGGCACGCAAAGCAGCTACGCTCGCAAAGCAAGTCAGCCTGCGCCACGAGCTCCGAATGCGCGAAGCCTACGAGCGCCAACAGATGCGCATACGGCAACACGACGAACAACAACGTGCGCACGACAAGAGCGTGCTCGCCGCGCAGAGAGCGTCGCTTCCGGACGTTTCACCTCCGATGGGTGTCTCCTCTCCGACGCCCGAAGCGCTTCCTCTTCCGAATCCGGAGCTCATGTGCAGCGCGTGCGGACGCATCTTCAACGACGGTACGAGGTTCTGCCCTTATGACGGCGTCGCTCTCAGGCCCAAGGGCCGCGGCGTTGGTCAGCCCATGCAGATCATGGGACCCGAGATCCCACCGAGGCGCGGTAAGATCTGTCCAACGTGCGGCGATCGCTTCGAGGGCAGCGACGATTTCTGCGGCAAAGACGGCACGCAGCTCGTCCTCTTCAATTGACCGCTCTCCGGTCCGCTGCTCGGCCCCGCCCTCGCGTCAACTTGAAGCGGTTTAGACTTAGAGCGTGTAGGGCAGCCGTCGCGAGCGAATCGAGGCTAGGGCGGAGCGCGAGGAGCCCGCGTAAACGTGACTTGTCGTACGTGCGCAGGCACCGCAGCGCCCAACCGACGAATCGATTCGCGCAGCAGGCTGGCGAACACGCTCTTACCGGTGACTACCCGGCTCAAGAAGAACATCGCATGTTCTTCTTACGTAACCGAGTGTCGACGCTTACCGGAAGTTTGCGCTTCGAGTCGAAATTCAAGGGCCCGCTTGATCGCTCAGATTTCGCGCCGCTATAATCGGGGATGCGAAACCTCGTGAAATTCGCGAGCTTCGCGCGAAAAGGCAAATGCCGAACGTGCAATACGAAAGAATGGTTCCGCGATGAAGATTCAGTGTCAGTCCTGCCAGGCCAAGTACACCATCGCGGATGAAAAGGTCGCCGGGAAGGTGGTCAAGATCCGCTGCAAGAAGTGCGGCGAAGCGATCATGATCAATGGCCACGAAATGCGTCCATCGGATGATGTTGGCAATATGCCTGTCTACGACGAGGCAAGCCAGAGTGACGAGCAGTGGACCGTAAACGTGGCGGATGGGGATCAGCGCACGATGACGGCGCGAGAGATCGTCGCGGAGCACCGCGCCGGTACGATCAACGACGAGACGTACTGCTGGAAAGACGACATGCCCGACTGGCTTCCGCTGCGCGAGATCGAATCGCTCTACAGCGCTCTTGGAGCGCCGTCGCACGTGTCGCTGCATGACGAGGCGCAGCCCTCCAACTCCGTCCCTCCGCCGGAGATGCCAGTGCCTGCTGCAAGTGAACCAGCGGAAAGTCCGCTGTCCGGCGTCTCGCACAGCAATGGCCTGGGTGCAGGCTTTGCCGGCTCGGCTCCAACTGAAGACACGGCGCTAATCTCCGCGGGAGCACCACCAGCAGAGGCAGCACCCGCAGCAGCCTACCCATCCGAAGCAGAGTCAGCGGCCGGAGCCGTTGCCGTCGTGGCGGCACCGGCGGCTGCACGGCGTGGCGGCGGACGTGGACAAGGTGCAGATCTTTTCGGCAACGCAGCGCACGCGGGCGGTGAGAGCGACGTGGTCGAGGCGGCCGGCGGTGTCGACGCAGCAGCCATGGCAGCCGCACACGCGGAAAAGCTCACGGGCCAGCGCAACGAAAGCAGCGTGCTCTTCTCGCTCTCCTCGCTCACGGAGGAAAAAAAGAAGAACGCGGCGCCCGCAAGCAGCCGCACCACGGCCACCGCGGAAGGCTCGGGCCTCATCGACATTCGCGCGCTCGGCGCAAGCATGGGCGTCGACGAGAGCAAAGCCAAGGGAGACACGAAGGCACGCGTCGACGACATCATGAACTTGAGCGGCGGTGGCGCGTTTGGCGCGCCTCTCGCGGCCCCCATGCTCACGCCTTCTCCGCTGGAGGCAGCGGACCAAGCCGCCGCAAGCGGCAAGTCCAGCAAGGGATTCGCGATCCTCGGCGCGGCCGTCATCATCGCCGCCGCCATTCTCGGCGGAGTCTTTCTCGTCACACGAAACACGACGACCGCCCCCGCAACACAAACAATGGCCCCGGCCGTCACGCCAACGAACGAACCGCCGGCAGCCACGCCCGCCGCAACGGCACCCGCGGAGAACACGCCTGCACCGCCAACCACCGGCCCGGCAACCGTACCGGCGGTCCCGGGGCCGAAGCCACCTGCTCGGCCCGGCGCCGCTGCCGCCGGGCCAAAAACTGCGGCTGCGCCCGCAGCCGAAGCGCCAAGGCCACCCAGCGGATCTCCGGATCTCGCCGGTGCCATGGCGGCCGCTGCCGGTAAGCCGGCAGATGCGCCGAAGCCCGCCGCCGTCAATACAACGGCGCCGTTCAATCGCGGCGCGGCAGCGGCCGCCCTTGGAAACGTCAACGTGCAGGCGTGCAAGAAGCCCGACGGGCCAACGGGCAGCGGGCACGTCATAGTCACCTTCAACCCGGATGGCACCGTGGGCACGGCCGTCGTCGACGGCGGCCCGTTCCCTGGCACCGCGGTGGGCGGCTGCGTCGCCGGCAAATTCCGCAGCGCCCATGTTCCGGCATTCGCGGGCGGCCCTCAGCCGGTCGGCAAGTCCTTCTCCATCAATTGAGAGCGTGGAGGGCAGCCGTCGCGAGCGAATCGAGGCAAGGGCCTGTCCCTGAATTCGACTCCACGTCGGCGGACTCGGCGGGTTTTGGTGGTCTTCGTCGTTGCTCGTCGTCGACGTACTTCAGTACGCCTCCTCCTCGCGCCTCGAATCCCGCGCAAAACGCGCTCTCGCCGCCTCGGTCCGGAATTCAGGGACAGGCCCTTGGACGGAGCGCGAGGAGCCCGCGAAAGCGTACTTGTCGTACGTGCGCAGGCACCCGAGCGCCCACCTGAGGTCCCGCCGCAGGCGGCCGGGCAGCGCCGAAGGCGCCGTCAAAACCGAATCGATTTCGCGCAGCAGGCTGCCCTACACGCTCTGAGTAGACCCCACCGCGCCGCTCGCTGCGCTCGCCGCGCGTGCTCCCCTTGGGCTGGTGCTCGTCAGGCGCGCCCAGGGAGCCGTGGCGCTGTAGGGGCGCAGCATGCTGCGCCCCTACGAAACGTGGGCGCGCCTTCCTGCGCGCCGCCAGGGGAGCCTCCGCTTCCGAGTGGCGGGTTTTCGTCGTCGTCGCCGTCCACGATCAGGTCAACGTCAACGACTACGAATCCACGTTTCATGAGCGCTGGGCGCGAAGAGCCATCGTGTGCCCTCGTTTCGTTGACGGCGACGTGATCGTGGACGTGGTCTTTGACGGCGACGGCGACGTGAACGAATTGCACGTGTGCATTATGCACTTATCGGCACCGCAACCTCAACGCGCGGTGGTGAAAACCTCGCAGACGTAGACACTTCCGTCGTTGGCTTTCGCCACGCCGACCCCAAGATTCGTGTAATCTGCATGTAGCAGATTCATCCGGTGCGATGCGCTTGCGTAGAGCGCGCGGTGGGCGAGCACGATGGTGTTCGCGCGCGCTACGTTCTCGCCAACGACGCGCGGCAGCGGCCCGTTGGCTGACAATCGCGCGCGCAGGTCTCCGTCGCCGAGATCGTGCGCAACGATGCCTTTGTCGCGCATGCGCGCCGCGTGCGCGCGCGCGATGGCGTCGAGACGCCGATCACGGCGAAGGGCGGGGAGATTGTCGGCGCGTCGCAAGGCCCCGATCATGGCGGTCAGTGAGGCTTCCGCGTCGTTGCCGGAGGCAGCTTCTTCGCCTGGTGCCGCTCCAACTTCGGGCGCGGTCGGCGGCTCGACATCGGCGAAGACGCGCGCTTCGAGAAGCGGTCTCGGTCCATCGTCCAAGTCGCCGACGAGTTGCACCGTGAAGGCGCCGGGTTGGTCGAGCGCGAAGCGCGCGCGCACGGCGCCGGTCTGTGTGTTGACCGCGGTTGGTACGGTGCGCGGTGCGCCGCGCGGACCGAGCACGATGAACGTGGCCCCGTGCAACGGGACGTGCGCGCGCGCGTCGAACGACAACCACTGCCCGGTGCGCGCGCGCACCGGCAACGGCGCAAGATCAGCAAGAACGTCGACCACGATGCCGACGAAGATCTCGCCACCGTCGGGCGTGCGCGCAAAGGCCACGCCGCAGGACGTGGACTGTCCGCGTCGCGAAGACACGGCTGCGCGAAGTGCGCCGAGCTTCGTGACGAGATCGTTGTCGTCGAGTGGGGCCTTGCCGCTCGCGAAGAGAACGCGCGGGCTCATATGGGGCTCGCCCGCGCTGCGAAGCATCGACGTGACCGCGTCGATGTCGGGAGCGCCGAGGCCGCGTGCGCGCGTCGTCGCGATCTCGCGCGCAACGCTCATGATCGCCGCGTCGTTCGTTCCGCATGCCTTGACGAGCGAGCCCACGCGTGAATCGTCCGCCCCTTGCGCGGCGGGCCACGGTGACTGCGTGACGGCAGCCCATGCCTCACGCGGTTCCGCGTTACGTACATCTTGCACCGATCGATCCGCGTTGGAGCGGACCGATTCAGGAGCGCACGCCGTGCACGCAAGCAACCCCGCGCACGAGAGATATCGAACACGCATCACGCTCTCGGTTTACGGCCGGCAATCCCGCGCGCATTCGCGAGCAGCCATCTTCGCTCGTTTCTGTGTCCCAAAGCGAGACCGACGCGGAGCCCCAAGAGGAACGCCGCGCCAGTCGCAAGAGCGAGCGTTACTCCCACTTACTGCTCTTGGGAGACGATCTTGAAGTCGACGCGCCGGTTCTTTGCGCGACCTTGCTCGGTTGCGTTGCTCTCGATGGGGCGCTCGAGACCGTAGCCGTGCGCTTCGAGCCGGTCGCTTTCGACGCCATGCTGAACGAGCCACTGCATGACGGAATCGGCGCGACCCTGCGACAGCTTCTTGTTCATGGCGGCGCCACCACGATTGTCCGTGTGGCCTTCGATGCTCAGGCGCTTGATGCTCCTGTTCGCCCTGAGCAACGTCGCGATCTCTTCCAGCATGGGATAGCTGTCCGGAAGGATCGCCGTCGAACCCGTTGCAAAGTGCACCTGTTGCAGAACGTGCACGACGCTGCCCTCGACCTTGATGAGCGTTGGGCAACCGTTCTTCGCCGGGTCCGGATTCCTCGGACCCGGCTCCTTCGGGCACGCATCCTCCGCGTCGGGGATGCCGTCGTTGTCCGTGTCCGGCGGAGGCTCCTTCGGCATCGGGCAGCCGTCCTCCGGATCGGGACCCAAATGATCCTCGGGCTCGTTCGGACACGCGTCGATGTCGTCCGGGATCCCGTCGCCGTCGCGATCCCCCACGTGCTCGGCGCGCCAACGCGCACGCGTCTCCAATTTTCGTTCGGGGGACGTCGCGGTCGAATCCAGGATGGGCACGTACGCGCCGAGAAGAGCCACGCCGCGAAAATCCGGCGCGCCGTAGCCGTTCAAGATGCGCGTTCCCGCACCCACGCCAACCCACCAGTGATCCGCCGGACCGAAACGCATGCGGCCTTCGACCTGCCACTCGATGGGCGTATTGCGTTTCGTGAAGAAGGTATCGCCAATCACGCTGTCGTTCTCGATCCCGGTCTGACCGAAGATGGTGGCGCCAACACGATATTTGCCCTGCTGAAATGGAACGAATGCGCCAACCGCCCAACGCCACTCGTTGCCGATGCCGAGTCCGGATCCGCCCGCCGGATCGTTGATGACGCGGCGCGGGCGAAACACGACTCCGGTGTTCGCAACGAGCGTGATCCATCGGATCGTGTGCTCGCCGGTCAACATGACCATCGCGCCCACGTTGCCGTCGCCGCCGAGATCGTACCTCGTGCCGGAGGGCGCGAAGATCGAAACCTGAGCACCGAATGCCGACTTGCGATCGTCCGAGCGCAAGAGGGTGCCGCGCAGATCGAAGCGAAGGTCCGAAGCAGTTGGCCCGCCCGTCGTGACGTAAGTTGTTCTGGCTTGACCGATGCCCTGGACACTGCCGGCGCCGTAATTCGGATTCTCTCCGGTCTGCAGCGGCGCCCACGGGAAGGTGACTCCGAGCGTTGCGCGATCGAGAATCTGAAAACCCGCGCTTCCATACACGGTGAGCTGGTCTTGAATGACGCTCGAACGACTCGTGCGCGCGAGAATCGCGTTGTCGGTCGTGATGTTTCGCACGCGCAGCGGCCGCAGCGAATAACCGAGCGCGAGCTGCCCATAGAAGATGTTGCGCTGGTTGGTCACCGGACGAAAGAGCGCGACGCCGTCTTCCGGCGCACCCGGGACCTCGAGGCGATCGAGGTGGAACGTCTTCTGCTGCGCGTGCGCGAATTCGGGTACCGCAAGCCCGCTGGCGCACACGATCGCCCCCGTGAGGATGCGACGAAAAGCGCGCGCCAAAACCCATGACGAGCGGCCATGACCGAGAACAAATTTTTCGTTCATTTCCAAGGGCTTTTCAGGTTCAGCGATTTCGATCGAGCGTACTCGGCAAGGTACGCCGCGCGAAAGAGGAAAGCGCGCGCCGACGTGCGCTGAGATTCTTGCCCGAGGAGCTCTTGACAGAGGACCGTAAAGGTGGTCCTTTATGCGGCCCGTTATGGCAAAGCCGAAGCGCCCTTTTCAGCCCCACAACACACGCCGTCTTCGCACGCACGGCTTTCTCGCGCGCATGTCGACGCGTGGCGGCGCGAAGGTCCTTGCAAACCGCCGTCGCAAGGGGCGCAAGCGCCTCGCGGTGTCGATCTACAAAAAGTAGTGAGGCGTCCGGCCTTCGCTTTTGGTGCTGAACGGCGCATCTTGCGGCGAAGCGATTTTTTGCGCGTTCAGGCAGAAGGCGAGCGGGCGATGACTCCGCATTTCGTTTTGCTCGTAGCAGCACGCGCTTGTTCGGGCGATGCCTCGAATCGCACTTCGTGCGGGCCACGTCTTGGCGTGGTCGTCACGAAGAAGATCGGTCATGCTCCTGCGCGCAGCCGCGTCAAGCGACTTTGCCGCGAGTGTTTTCGGCAGTGGCCCCACTTCGTGCCGGACGGCATCGAGCTCGTCGTGATTGCACGCGCGGGCGCCAATGAACTTGGCCTGGGCGACGTTCGGGACGAATGGGCGCGCGCCCGGCCGGTCGTGCTGCGGCGATGTTCGTCCTTGCGAAAATCCGTGGAGAATACACGTTGATCGAACGCCGCACGAGTCCCATGGCGCGCATGCTGATGAGCCTCGTCCGGCTCTATCAGCTCGCGGTATCGCCGTTGCTCGGTCGAACGTGCAGGTTCGAGCCGTCGTGTTCGCGCTATGCCATGGCGTGCCTCGGCGTGCACGGCGCCTTTCGTGGCAGCTTGCTTTCGCTGAGACGCCTGTGTAAGTGCCACCCATTTCATCCGGGCGGATACGACCCGCCACCTGGGCCTCGCTGAGGTCACCCTCACTCCCGAAACGGCCCAAGCCGAAAGAAGCGCCGAATGAATCGAAGCAGTGTCCTGCGCTGGGTCGTCATTGCCGCGGCCGCCATCCTCATCTGGAAGTTCGTTCTCCCGAAGTTCACGGGCACGAGCGACAAAGGCCAAGTGCTCCCGCCGGAGACGTACGCGGACGCGCCGAACTTCGTGCCCGACGTCATCGATCCGCCCGCCTCGCCGAACCAACCAAACGCGCCGGCCGACGGCGAGACCTGCACGATCCACGGCAATCGATACGAAGCCGTGTTTGCCTCACGCGGCGCAGGTCTGACGCATCTGTTCCTGCGCGACCCGCAGTATGCCGCAGGCGTCAACGGGTTCGATCTGTCGACCACACCGGACGTGGAGCGATGGCGCAACCTGCGCACGCTCTTCCGCGGTCCCGACGCCGGGGATCAAGTCAAGTACGACCGCTTCGTGTGGAAGCTCGAGTCGCAGGCGAGCGAGAAGGGTTGCACCTTCAGCTACGAGGACGACACGGTTCGCATCGTCAAGGCGATCACGCCGAGCACGCGCCCGTTCGAGCTCGACATCGCAACGACCATCACGAACCTCGCGAGTGCGCCGAAGCGGCATCGCTTCTCCATGGGGACGTACGCGTTCCGTCGCCATGCCGAGATGAAAGGCAGCCTCGGACGCGTTTCGCCATTTCAGACTGAGCTCTCGTGCGCTGCGGGCAGCGAAGTTTTGCGCAAGAGCAAGGATGATTTCAAAGCCGGATCGATCACGGTTGCAGGAGCCGATCGCTACGCTGCCGTCACGAGCCACTACTTCGCGCAGGCGCTGATGCCGCGTCCCGGCGAGGGCGCTGCCGCGGACGCACCAACGTGCGAGATCCTCGCCGAAGAGTGGCTCGAACCGGGCCAGGCGCACGACGCCGACGACGCGGCAACGGTGTTTCACGCAAAACTCGTGTATCCTGCAAGGGAGCTCGCGCCGCAAGCGTCCGTGACCTATCATCAGGGCGCCTTCTTCGGTCCGAAGGAGCGCGACGTTCTCGCGAAGGCAGGCGACGGACACGCCAAACTCGGCGACGTCATCAACCTCGGGTTCTTCTCTCCGGTCGCCAAATTTCTCGTCGGCGTTCTCATCTTCTTCCACGACAACATCACGTTCGGCAACTGGGGCATCGCGATCATCTTGATGACCGTATGCCTCCGGCTTCTGCTCTTCCCGCTCACGCTCAAGTCCATCAAGACGACGATCGCGATGCGCCGCCTCAAGCCCGAGGTGGACGCGCTGAACGAAAAGTTCAAGGACGACGCCCAGGCGAAGAACCTCGCCATGATGGAGCTCTGGAAGAAGAACGGCGTGAACCCGTTTGGCGGCTGTCTCCCGCAGCTCGTTCAGATGCCCGTCTGGTTTGCGATGTACACCACGCTTCAGACGGCCGTGGAGATGTATCATACACGGTTCTTGTGGTTCACCGACCTGTCGGCGCCGGACAAGTTCTACGTTCTGCCGCTCTTGCTCGGCGTGTTCATGATCGTCCAGCAGCGCATCGTCCCGCAGCAGGGCATGGATCCCATGCAGCAGAAGATGATGATGTACATGATGCCGGCGGTCTTCACCTTTATGATGCTCTTTCTCCCTGCAGCGCTCGGCGTTTACATGCTGACGAACAGCATTCTCGGCATCGCCCAGCAGCTCATCGTGGAACGCATCGCTCCCCGTTCGAACAGCTCCATCACCGTGAAGGCCAAAGAATGACGGTTTCCACCGAAGAGAGTGAGCACGCCGTGGAAGAAGCAAAAGAGATGTCCCCAGGCACCGAAAAAGACAAAACTCTCGATCCGCAGACCGAGCGCGCGCTCGGCTTCGTCCAAATGCTCATCGAGAAGATGGAGATGGATGCCGAAGTATCGCTCGCGCCCGACGACGGCGAGGGCTCGGCCGACGAGATCCGTCTCGAGATCGAAGGACCCGACGCCGGCCGCATCATCGGCAAGCGTGGCAGCGTGCTCGAGGCCATCCAGTACCTGACCACGCGCGTTGCACACAGACCCGGCGAGCCGCGCAAGCACATCGCGGTCGACGCCGAAGGCTACCGCGCGCGCCACGAAGATCAGCTCTCCGAGATGGCGAAGAAGCTCGCGCGCCGTGTCGCCAAGGAAGGCAAGATCATCACGTTCGATCCAATGACCGCGCGAGATCGTCGCGTCATTCACATGGCGCTCAAAGACATGCAGGGCGTCCGCACGGAGAGTCACGGCGAAGGCCCCGATCGCCGCGTGCAGATCATCCCGGTCAAGAGCAGCACGCCTCCAGTCTGATCTCGTAGTCGTTGACCTGATCGTTGACGGCGACGAACTACAATGCGCATCCAATGAAGAAGGATGAGACCGATCTCTCACGCTACGATTGGAGCAAAGCAAAGCGCGGTCGGCATCTCGAGCGCGCACGGCGATCGCTTGTAGAGCCTCCCCCGCCCGCGCGCAGGAGGGCGCATTGAGGTCCCGCCGCAGGCGGGCCGACAGCGCCGAAGGCGCCGAAAAAAGCGCGTCCGACGAGCACGAGGCCGGGGGGAGGCACGCGCGGTGAGCAAAGCGAACCCGCGCGGGAGGGGGCACCTTAATCTCGATGGGACGACGCCGGACAAGGGACTCGGCGCGATTCTGAAATGGCAAATTGGTGACAGGCTCGCGGGGCGTCGAACGAAGGCGGGACCGCCATACGCAACACCGCGACGCGACAACGACGGGCGCGCGCTCTACGAAGCTGCCCCTCACCTCACGTGGATCGGACACGCCACCTTCGTGCAGAGGCTTGGCAACCAATTGGTTGCAACCGATCCCGTCTGGTCGCCGCGCCTTCACACCGTTCGAAGGCTCGCTCCTCCGGGCGTCGCGCTCGAAGCCTGCCCGAAGATCGACGTCGTCACGATCTCGCACGCCCACTACGACCACCTCGATCTGCCAACACTCGAACGCATCGGAAAAGATGCACTCTACATTGTTCCGAAAGACAACGGCGAGCTCCTCAGGCGTATTGGGTTATCCAACATCGTCGAACTCGGTTGGTGGGAGGCCCGCGAAGTCGGCGAGCTGCGCGTGACGCTCGTGCCGGCGCAGCATTGGTCGATGCGCGTGCCGTGGGACAGGAACAAACGCCTCTGGGGCGGATTCATTTTCGAGTCGAGCGAGGGAACGAGTTACCATGCGGGCGACACGGGGTTCTCCGAACGCCTCTTCTCCGAGATCGCCGAGCGCTTTCCGAAGATCGATTGGGCCATGCTCCCCATTGGCGCGTACGATCCCGCGTGGTTCATGCAGCCGCAGCACATGAGCCCGGAAGAAGCTGGGCGCGCATGGGAAATCCTCGGTGCGAAGGACTTCATCGCCATGCACTGGGGCACCTTCAAGCTGACCGACGAGCCAATAGGCGAGCCACCGGAACGCATCCGCACATTCTGGAAGGATCGCGGGCATGATCCGGCGCGCCTATGGGTGATGGACCTGGGTGAAACCCGCCCGCTTTCGATTTGACGCGATCTCATCGTGTGGCGGATTTCACGCGCTCGGTGAGGATACGGGCGGCGTCGGCGACTGGGAGAAGTTCCGCCTTCTTCGGATCCGTCTCGGTGCGCGGCTTCAATTCGATATGACCACTTGCAAGAGCCTTGGCGCCGATGGTCACGCGAAGTGGTATCCCAAGTAAATCTGCATCTTTGAATTTCACCCCCGGCCGCTCGTCGCGATCATCCCAGAGCACATCGATGCACTCTGCACGAAGATCGTCGTAAAGCTTCTTTGCGGTGGAGATGACGTTTTCGTCTTTGCCAATCGTGATGAGATGCACGTGATATGGCGCAATGCTCATGGGCCACCGGATGCCGTCGGCGTCGTGGTGTTGTTCGATGGCACTCGCGACCAGGCGCGAGATGCCGATGCCATAGCAACCCATGACGATCGGATGCTTTTCTTGCTTCTCGTCCGCGAAGGTTGCGCCCATCTGCGTGGAGTAACGCGTGCCGAGAATGAAGATATGACCACCTTCGATTCCGCGGTACGACCTCAACGTGCCCGAGCTGCAGTTCGGGCATGCATCGCCCGTTGTCGCAAGGCGGATATCGTGAAGTTCCCCATCCCAATCGCGCCCTCGATTGACGCCGATGACGTGGTGGTCAGTGCGGTTTGCACCCGTCACTGCGTTCTTCACCATCGCGGCAGCGCGGTCGACGACGACCTTCCCTTTGAAACCAACCGGGCCTGCGAAACCAACCGCGGCCCCCGTGGCTTTTTCTACGTCCGCGTCGGCCGCGAGAAATACTTCGTCAACGCCGAGAGCACGCGCGAGACGGATCTCATTGACGTCGTGATCACCACGGACAATCGCCATGACGATGCTCTTGCCCGCCACATAAAGGAGCGACTTGAGAAAGCGATCCTTCGGCATCTTTAGGAATGCCGCCACGTCGTCGATGCCGCCGATCTTCGGCGTGTGAACGTCCTTCATCTCTTCTGCGGCTGCATTCGACTCCGTCTCTCCTGGAGCTTTGACCGTCGCGATCTCGACGTTCGCCGCATAATCGCACGTGCCACACGCGACGATCGCGTCCTCCCCCGAATCCGCAAGAACCTGAAACTCGGCGCTGGTCGATCCGCCGATGGCCCCCGGATCGGCCGCCACCATGCGATAGACGAGGCCCAGGCGATCGAACACGCGACAGTACGCCTTGCGCATGATTTCGTAGCTGCCGCGCGCGGCCTCTTCGCTCACGTCGAACGAGTACGCGTCCTTCATCAAGAACTCGCGGCCGCGCAAGAGACCTCCACGCGGACGGGGCTCGTCGCGGAACTTCGTTTGGATTTGATAAACGTTCTTGGGCATATCGCGAAAGCTCCGGATTTCGCGGCGCGCGATGTCCGTCACGATCTCTTCGTGCGTGGGGCCGAGGTGGAACTCACCGCCTTTGCGATCTTTCAAGCGAAAGAGAGTGTCGCCGTAGAGATCCCAGCGCCCCGTCTCTTTGAAGTACTCCGCCGGCAAGAGCGCGGGCATCAAGATCTCTTGAGCACCGGCGCGGTCCATCTCCTCGCGCACGACGGCTTCGACTTTCTTCAACACACGAAGGCCGAGCGGCAAGAAATCGTACATGCCGGCGCCGACTTTGCGAATGTAGCCACCGCGCACGAGCAGCGTGTGACTCACATTGGCGGCATCCGCCGGGGCTTCTTTGACCGTGGGAATGAGTGCTCGCGAGAAAAGCATTTGAGCGACGCATCTAGCATGCACCAGCAGTGCGTGTATCGACGCGATGGCTCACGTGCAGCTTCGATGTGCAAGGTAGCCGCAAACGATTTGGCGCGAGGTCGAGGCGGGGCCGAGCAGCGGACCGGAACAGCCTAATGGCTTTGAGGACCGCCGCGCAGGCCCCAACAATGAGATCGCGCCAAAGCGGAAGCGGGCTACTAGATGAAGCGGGGTTGGCCGGTGGCTTCGATGACCGAGAGCCATAGCTCGCCGTCCGGATCGATCCGCTTCGATCCCGAGAGCGCGAGAGGCAGCGGCACGTGCGTGAAGATGCCATGCCAGCGCCCCACCATCATGTCGGTCTTGCCAGCCATGGCCGCGTGCACGGCATCGCGCGCGAGCGCGTCGCAGAAGATGGCATCCATGGCGTCCGCAGGCACACCACGAAGCATATAACTCGGGTCGATATATTTGAGCACCACGGGATCGCCGCGATCGGCAAAATGCTTTTCAATCACGGTTTTTAGATATCGGCCAATATCGAGTTCCGCAGACGAAAAACGTAAATTTCCAGACGCATCCCGAAGCTCCGCTCCGTCTTCCGCGGGCCGCTCCACCAGGCACCGCCCGCATCCTTCCGCAGCCACCAGCACGGCATGACCGCGCAACGCCAAACGGTGTTCGAGGTATGCGAGGAGGCCCGAGGGCCCCTCCAGTGCGTACGGAACTTCGGGCACGAGGCACGCGTTGACGTCATGGCTGGCGATGGATGCATGCGCAGCGATGAATCCTGCGTCGCGCCCCATCAACTTCACGAGACCAATGCCGTTGCGAGTGGACATGGCCTCCGTGTGCGCGGCGTCGATGGCTTCGCGCGCGCGCGCAACGGCGGTCTCGAAACCGAAGGTCTTGTCCACGAAAGGAACGTCATTATCGATGGTCTTGGGAATGCCGATGATGGAAAGTGGCACTGCGCGACGCGACGCCTCCTCGAAGAGCATATGCGCGCCGCGCATGGTCCCGTCGCCGCCGATGATGAGGAGAATGTCGATCTGCTCGCGCACGAGCGTTTCGAGCATGACCTCGGGAGGGTGGGGACCGCGCGACGTGCCGAGCATGGTGCCGCCGTGCGTGTGGATGTAGCGCACGTCGTCCGGACCGAGGTGCCTGAGCGGCAAGTGCGACGCCGGATCGAGACCCGCAAAACCAAAGCGGATACCAAAGACATTTTTGACGCCGTACGCGTAGTGGAACTGGAGCACCACCGAGCGCACGACGTTGTTGATGCCGGGGCAAAGGCCCCCAGCCGTGAGGATTGCGGCGCGCGTCTTTGCGGGATCGAAGAAGAGCTGCTCACGCGGTCCGGCTCGTTCGAAGCTCTTCGACAGATCCGGCACGCTCGCGTGTTCGAGCTCGACGTCTTTGAGCACCGTTGCGTCGTCGGCGGAGTACGCCGGAAGCTCGGCGCCGAGCCTGCGCGAGAGCCCGAGCGGCGACGGCACGGTTCGCGGTCCGAGAGCGCGTACTTGCCATGCAGGGGCTTTTTCTGTCGACGCCATTTCGATCACGCGGAGCTGCAGGGAACGTACCCGCAAAAGCGGTCAGGTGTCTATTTAAGTAGCCCCATCCGCGCTCCTCAATCGCCACGAAGTCCGAGCGTGCGCGCTTTTTTGTAAAGGTGACTTCGTTCGAGATCGAGTGCGCGCGCCGTTGCCGTCATCTGACCGCCGTGGTGGGCGAGCGCATCTTGGAGGATCTGGCGCTCGGCTTCTTCGACGAGCGTGCGGAACGCCACGCCCGGCCGATAGAGCCCCGCAGCCTTGTTCATTCCGCCTCCCGGCAGGCAGTTGCGCACGTCGGTGGCGTTGATGACGTCCGCGGGCGTGAGGATCACGAGCCGTTCGGTGAGGTTCTTCAGCTCGCGGACGTTGCCCGGAAAATTGTAAGATACAAGGACCTCGACGGCCTCCTCCGCGAGCTTGATGCCGGGGCGATCATTGGCCTTTGCCGCGAGCTCGACGAAGTGCTCCGCCAGCGTGGGGATGTCTTCGCGACGCGCGCGCAGCGGCGGGATGTGCAGCGGCACGACGTTGAGCCGGTCGTACAGATCGGCGCGGAACGTTTCCGACTCACACGCCTTGACGAGATCGCGATTGGTGGCGGCAACGACGCGCGCGTCGACTTTGATGACTTCGCTGCCGCCGACGCGTTCGATCTCGCGTTCCTGAAGAACGCGAAGGAGCTTCGCCTGCATCGCGAGCGGCATGTCGCCAACTTCGTCGAGGAACAACGTGCCGAAGCATGCGCGTTCGAACTTGCCGCGCCGCTGCTTGGTGGCTCCGGTGAACGCACCGGCTTCGTGGCCGAAGAGTTCACTCTCGATCAGCTCGCTCGGCAGGGCGGCGCAATTGAGTTTTTCGAGCGGCCCTTTCGCGCGCGGCGAGAGCTGATGGATGGCGCGCGCGACGAGCTCCTTGCCGGTGCCGCGCTCGCCGGTCAATAAAACGCTCGCGGCGCTCTTTGCGGCACGCGCAATCTGCTCGACGAGCTTCGTGATGGCGGGGCTATGTCCGATGAGATCCCCGGCTTGGCCCGTTGCCAAACGGAGCTCGCGCGCCTCGTTTTCGGCGCGTTCGAGCCGCAGAGCGGTTTCGACCGCGATGAGGAGCGCGTCGGTGTTGATCGGCTTTTCGAGGAAGTTGAGCGCACCGAGGCGCGTCGCGCGCACCGCGGTGTCGATGGTCGCGTGCCCGCTCATCATGATGACGGGGACTTCGTTGTTGGCGTCGCGCAGATTCGACAAGAGCGAGAGCCCATCGCCGTCAGGCAACTGCACATCGAAAAGACACAAATCGTAACTTCGTTTTTTTAGCTTCTCTTCGGCCACTTTCACCCCGCCCGCAACGTCGACCGCATAGCCTTCGAGCGAGAGAGCCTTGTTCAACGTGGTGAGGATGGCGGGCTCGTCGTCGACCACGAGCAAGTGAGCGTGCGGCATGAGGATGGCGACGAGGCTACATGCCCCGCCTCCGCTTTGCCATCTGCGGCGAACCGCAGAGATGTA
>Ga0123357_10000285_pt1 | contig 48399 bp, 50 predicted proteins | sample TergutEmb28metaG_FD_89873 | JGI IMG/M metagenome (GOLD analysis project Ga0123357, IMG submission 89873) | Embiratermes neotenicus P4 segment gut microbial communities from Petit-Saut dam, French Guiana - Emb289 P4 | ecosystem: Host-associated > Arthropoda: Insects > Digestive system > Gut ...
CACGCCGCGATGACGCCGGCCCAGCAGGCGGTATTGATCGCGCGTCTTGAGCTTGAGCGTGGCCGCATCGGGCACCGGCAACTGGGCGGCGGCTTCGGCCAGCGCGCCGTAGGTGGCGCTTTTACCGCTGGCGGCGTGGGTCAGCACCGAATCCCTGGCAGTGATTTCCGCCGGGTTCACGCCCCACTGCCGGGCAGCGGCGGCGACCAGCATGGCCTTGGCGGCTGCGCCCGCCTGCCGCAGTTGATCCCAGGCGCGGGGAATGGTGGTAGAGCCACCTGCGCCCTGGTAGCCGTAGGCTTTGGCGTCGATGGGCGCCTGCTCGACCACGGTGCGGCTCCAATCGGCGTCCAACTCTTCGGCAATGATGAGGCCGAGCGCGGTCTTGATGCCTTGGCCGATTTCCGGCGCCTTGGAATAGACAGTGACGGTGTTGTCGGGCGCGACGCGCACGAAGGCGTTGAAGGCGGGCGAGCGGCTGGCGGAAGCAGCAGCCTGCGGCGTTTCGCTGTCGGCGCGGGCGTTAACGGGCAGGTAAAAACCCAGTACCAACCCTGCCCCGGCCAGTTTGAGAAAGCCCCGGCGGTCCAGCGGCAGGGTGGCGCTGACGGACGGGTTGCTAATTTTGCCAACCCCGGCGTTCATCAAGTCGCGGAGGTAGGCGTCGGATTCGATGAAACTGGAAGCAGTGTTGGACATGGTTGTCTCCTCACTTCGCCGCGTTCTTGATCGCCTGACGCAGCCGCACATAGGTGCCGCAGCGGCAAAGCGTGCCCGCCATGGCCGCATCGATGTCAGCATCGCTGGGGTTGGGCGTGTGGTTCAGCAGCGCCGTGGCCGTCATGATCTGGCCAGCCTGGCAGTAGCCGCATTGCGCCACTTTGGCATCGACCCAGGCTTCCTGAACCTTGGTGCCGACGGGCGTATCGCCGATGGCCTCGATGGTGGTGACGGCCTGCTTGCCGACCGAACCCACGTCCACCATGCAGGAGTGCGCTGGCTCTCCGTCCAGATGTACGGTGCAGGCACCGCAGCGGCCGACGCCGCAGCCGTATTTGGTGCCCGTCAGCCCGAGCAGGTCGCGCAAGACCCAGAGCAGCGGCATGTCGTCGGGTGCGTCCACGGTGTGAGACTGACCGTTGATTTGAAGCGTGATCATCGTGTATAACCTCGCTGAAAGTGCTGGCAAAACAACTCACGGCAACGCAGCTACCCCGTAACTTGCTGCAGGAAGCGCAGGTTCGTGAATTTGGGTTTGATCAATAAAGCCTTGTTGAAATCGTGCACGGGCTTGTTAGTGACGCCATCGGGGACGATCCAACCTATAGTGCTTGCCCATTCATCTCCCGTTATTTGCAGGTGCAACGTCAGTTCATATAGACGCCGCCGTTGACGTTGATCGTCTGGCCTGTAATGAAACCGTTCCGTGCCAACATGACCACCGCTTCGGCCACTTCCTCGACGTGGCCAAAGCGGCCGAGTGGGATTTTTTCTGGCCGGGCGCGGTCGTTGCTACGGATCATGTCAGTGTCGATCATCGCTGGCGCGACGACATTGGCGGTGATGCCCTCGCCCGCGAGCAGTGAGGCATAACCGTGGGTCATGCCGATCATGCCCGCTTTCGAGGCAGCGTAATGCGGTCCGACGATTCCGCCGATCTGCGCAGCAGTCGAAGAGATGTTGATGATACGACCCCAGCGTCGTGCGCGCATACTTGGCAGGGCTGCCTGCGTCACCAGGAAGGCCGAGGTGAGGTTAATTGCGATGGTGCTGTCCCACAACGACATATCGAGCGTATCGAGCGTCACCGGCCAGGCGACACCGGCATTGTTGACGAGGATCTCGACTGATCCAAGCGCCAACTCGACGGTGGCCATTAACCTCTTCACTTCCTCCGCCGAGGCGACATCCGCAGCAAGCGCCACCGCCCGCCGCCCGCCCCTCCTGATCTCGGATGCGACTACCTCCGCGTCGGCTCGGCGTTCACGGTAATTGATAGCGATGTCGGCACCAGCCGCTGCCAGCGCAAAGGCAATGGCGCGCCCGATGCCGCGACTGCCGCCGGTGACGAGGGCACACCTACCAGTGAGATCGTCCATGTTGCCGCTCCTCATTCAAAAGCCGGAACCCGCACGTTATTTGGAATTTCGCCAACCCGCGTTAAATTTACAATAAAAACAATCCAAAAGTCATTAAGAAAGAGAGGAACCACAATGAAAGCATCGTGCCCTCTGTTGCCCATCTCCTGCCCTCCCCTATCCCAGCGCCGATGTGCAGTACGGGCAACGGGTAGCAGCCAGGGAAACCTGGCTACAGCAGTATGGGCACTCTTTGGTGGTGGTTACGGGTGCAACGCCTTCCACTGGCGCACGCAACTTGTTGATGCCCCGCACCAACATGAACACTGCGAAGGAAACGATAAGGAAGCTGATCACCATGTTGAGGAACAGCCCCACATTCAGGGTCACGGCTCCGGCTTGCTGAGCCAGCACCAAACTGGGGTAGGGGCCTGGCGTTTTGCCTTCGGTCAAGACCAGAAACAGGTTGGAAAAATCCACCTTACCCAACAGCATACCCAATGGAGGCATCATGATGTCCTTGACGAGAGAATCGACGATTTTCCCGAACGCTGCGCCAACCACGATACCGACAGCCATGTCCACGGCGTTGCCTCTGATAGCGAATTCCTTAAATTCCTTCCACATAGCAGCCTCCAAATAAACATCAACAGGACACCAACCCCACCAAATCCCGGGGCTAAACACCTAATAACTAACTCCCAATATTCTGCCCTACCCAATAAGTCTCAACGCCCTTTCATGCGCAACCGCAACATTCGGCACGTAACGAACTAGCCGCCGTGACAAACCCGCTGACAAGAGCGAGCGGATCACTGCCCGCGAGGCTCCGGCAACGAACATCGGCGCGCCGCGCTTATGGGTTTTCTCGGCGAAGGCAACCAAGATATGCGCCCCGGAGTTATCGGCAAACGGCACGGCAGAGAGGTCGAGGATGACCGCTCGCGGCTCCTCTCCCAGCCGCGACAACACGGCAGAGACGGATCCAGCTGCCCCGAAAAAGAATGGCCCGGCGATTTGAAAAGTCAGGATGCCATCGTCTGCGAATGCCCCATGTGCTGCCGCTGCGTCGCTGTCGCCATTCTCCACCGTCGCATCGCTGAACAATTTCGTCTGCGTCGTTACTTCAACAAATTGCGCCATTCGATGCATAAACAGGATCGCACCCAGGACGATGCCTACGGCAAGCCCCTCGATCAGGTTCCTGAGACAGGTAAGCAGCAGCGTTGACAACAGCACAACAGTTTCGCCGCGACTAGATCGCAAAATGGCTCGTACCTGATCAAACTCAATCATATTCCAAGCAACCGTGAGGAGCACAGCGGCCAGCACGGCCAGTGGGATATGGTAGGCCAGCGGTGCGGCAATCAGGACGAATACCAGCACAAACAGGGCATGCAACATACCCGAAACCGGCCCATGTGCATGGGCACGGATATTGGTGGCAGTGCGGGCAATTGCGCCGGTGGCGCATAATCCGCCGAACAACGCGCTGGCAATATTGGCCCAACCTTGCGCAATCAGTTCGCAATTGGATCTGTGCCGCCGCCCGCTCATGCCATCCGCTACCACTGCTGACAGAAGCGACTCGAAACCGCCCAACACCGCAATCGCAATGGCGGAGGGGATGAGGTCAATCAGCTTAGAGAAGGCCACATCCGGCAAACTCGGTTTAGGCAGACTCGAAGGAACGCCGCCGAATTTCGTTCCAATCGTCTCGACCGGTAGGTTGAACACCCAGGTGATGAAGCCCGTGAGGACGACGACGATGAGCAGGCTGGGGAGGCGCGGCGCCAACCACCGCATCATGAAAATGGCTATCAGGCTGGTGAGGCCAAGTGCCGTCGCTGACCCGTCGATCGTCGGCAGGGCTTCGAACAGTGCTGGAACCTTCGCGATGAGCGCCGCTGGTTCATGCTTGATCGACAGGCCGAGAAAATCCTTGATCTCGCCAGCACCGATGATGATAGCGATGCCAGCGGTGAAACCCACCACCACCGGATGTGGGATGAACTTGATATAGGAACCGAGCCGTAAATAGCCGATCAGCAATAACAGCACCCCCGCCATGATCGTCGCGGCCAGAAAACCGGAGTAACCGAACTGTTGAATTGTCGTGGCGACCAGAACGATGAACGCGCCCGCTGGCCCGCCAATCTGGAAACGGCTACCGCCAAACGCCGAAATGATGAACCCCGCGACAATCGACGCATAAAGCCCTTGTTCCGGTTTGGCACCGGAGCCAATGGCAATAGCCATCGATAATGGCAAGGCAACGATAGCAACCGTTAACCCCGCAACAGCGTCGGCCCGCAGGTTCGCAAGGCTATAACCCTCGCGCCAAACAGTCACCAGCTTGGGTATAAACGAATCCGTGTGATCCGGCTGCGGGTGGGAAGGGTCGGCGAAAGTCATTGGTTTATGTTTCCATTTATTAATTTTCCCATAAGTATGTCATATGGGCACTCTGGCTAACGGAAGAAGTGTTTCACCAGTTGGGGGATTTCTGGATCCGGCGTAAGCATCAAAGGTCAGTTTCTTCATTTCATCCTTGCTTTGCGCCAGTTGTATTGTATCACTGTTATGACAATACTTATGCAAAAGTTAGTAACAGGATATTTTGTGCTTTTGGCACACCACTCCTGAAGTCGGCATTTTTCACGATCTAATCCTTACCGAACTGGAATGCTTTGCATAAGTGTTTCCACTCATGACATATTGCCCACGAAGCTGACATTCCTGGCGGTAGGATTCCTTAAAAATCGTAAAATAAACGAATGACATATGTGATTCGTACAGCAGTTGGCATGAGTTAGAGCAATTTTGCTTTGGATGCGTACCTTCATGGATTGCTTCGTCGCTTGGCTCCTCGCAATGACGGGGCAGGTTCGTCATTGCGAGCGTAGCGAAGCAATCCAGTTTGTACGGACTTGAATCAAAAATGCTCTAATCATACAGCTTGAGACATTTTCAACCTGAACCCGCCGTGCAAGACCCTTTATGCAATGTGTTAAGTATTTGTTTTTCAACATTAAGTGAGATACCCGGCGTGGGGCTCTTGACTGGGCGTACTACGCTGGGCAAGCAGGCGGAAGTATCGCCCGTATCCGCCAGAGCGCCAGTCAAGTTACGATGGCCACCACCACCATTTCAAATGCGCTGACAGAGCAAACGGCAGCAATTGCCATCATTTCCCGCAATGTTGAAAAAGTTGCCACGATAGCAGACCAGAACAACCAAACTGCGAAAGAATCGGCGCAATGCGCGTTGGAATTGGAACAATTGGCGCACACGCTACGAGAACATGTTTCGCACTTCAGCATTTAATGTGGGCATGAGATCAATAGCGCGTTCCCAACCCCATCATCCCAGCCAGGAAGAACAAGGCAAAACCGCTCCAGAACAACATCAGAGCATATCTTTTACGCACGAACAGCCCATATCCCATCAGGCAGGATGAGGTCATGACGCATAGCAAAATCCCCGGCATGGGTAGCCCAAGCCATATCCCCAAGGTAATCGTCAAAATAACAAAAGCACCCGCATCTGCAAAATCGGGTGTCTGGGAAAAACGCCACAGGAAAAACAGTCCCAGGATCAGCGCGGAACCGACAATCAGTCTGCGATAGTAAATTTTATGTGCGAGCATAATTTTCTATCCCTTTCTACTGCTACTTTGCACCGCCCCCTTCAGGGCAAGAGGGTGTACCGGATTCCCGGCAAGGCTGGGTTCCCTTGCAAGGCATCCAAACCATCCCCGATTTGTGGTTTCGGTAGCAAAGTATTGAAACCAACAAAAAAACCGGGGATACATACAATGTTATAAGCCCTAACGACGGCCTGTGTTTCGTCAGAGACACAGGAAAACGAAAACGGAAAATCCGGGCGCTCGTCGAAAGTCAACATGAGAGGCGTGTCCCTTGGTTACCGTAAACAAAGAGGGCATGGACACAGCCCAGGCTTTGCAGGACAGGACAGGGCGAGGACGCTTTGTACACGGTCTCAAGGAGCTCTTCTGGCATTACACCCACCTATCCCAGTGGTATGGAATGACCGAGTGTACCCCTATCAGTTATCTGTTTGTGAATTATTTCACAGAGTTTTTTTCATATATTACTGAAACCGCAAACCGACGGTTTCCGGAAACCGATTGCCCTGGCAAGGAACGGGGAAAGCTTCAGCGTTCTTCCTGGTCGATCAGGTTGAGGTCGAGTTGTGCCCCCCCCCCTCCGATCTCGGTCGCTATACCGAAATCTTCATCATTTCCCTGGTTCTCGACCCCGGAAAGATATTCGGCGGTAATATCACCGGTGATATAGCAGCCATCGAAACAGGAGGTCTCGAAGGACTGAAGCGCGGGGTTGATCGCACGCACGGATACCCTAAGGTCGTCAAGGCTTTGGTAAAGCAGGCCATCCGCTCCAATCTCCCGGCAAACCTCGGTTTCGTCGCGGTCATTAGCGATGAGTTCGCTACGAGTCGGCATGTCGATACCGTAAACATTCGCGTAACGGACTGGTGGTGCAGCAGAAGCCATATATACCCTGGCTGCCCCCGCTTCGCGCGCCATATTGATGATCTCCTTACTCGTCGTACCGCGTACGATGGAATCGTCGACCAGTAGCACACTCTTTCCCCTAAACTCCTGGTGGATGGTGTTGAGCTTCTGGCGCACGGATTTCTTGCGTAGTGATTGACCCGGCATGATGAAGGTTCGACCAATGTAACGGTTCTTGACGAATCCTTCACGATACGGCAAACCCAACCGCAGTGCCATTTCCTGTGCCGAAGGACGACTCGAATCAGGAATCGGGATCACGACATCGATGCCTGCACGCGGCATGGTGCGTTTCATTTTTTCCGCCAGGAATTCGCCCATTTTCAGGCGCGCTTCGTATACCGATACGCCGTCCATGATGGAATCAGGCCTCGCAAGATAAACGTACTCAAACATACACGGCGCGTTTACGGTCTTTGACGCGCACTCGCGGCTGCGGAAATTGCCCTCCGTGTCGACCAACACCGCCTCGCCCGGTGCAAGGTCGCGCAAAAGCTTGAAACCCAAGGTATCGAGTGCAACGGATTCGGAGGCAACCAACCATTCGTTTGTGCCGTTCGGTAACTCGTTTTTGCCGATCACGAGGGGACGGATGCCATATGGATCACGGAAGGCAAGCAACCCATAGCCTGCAATCATCACCACGGCTGCGTAAGCACCCTGGCAACGCCGATGCACGCCCGCCACGGCGCGGAATATCGCCGCCTCATCGAGGCGAAGGCCGCTGGCCGCGTCCTCCAACTCATGCGCCAGCACGTTGAGCAGCACTTCGGAATCAGAATTGGTGTTGATATGGCGGCGGTCAGAGAGAAACATCTCCCGCTTGAGCGCTTCCGAATTGGTCAGGTTCCCGTTGTGCGCCAGAAGCAGCCCGAAAGGTGAATTTACGTAGAAAGGTTGCGCCTCGGCAAGGTTGAATGCCGAGCCTGCCGTAGGGTAGCGCACATGCCCGATTCCCCAGTTACCGGCAAGGGCACGCATATTGCGGGTGCGAAAGACATCCCGCACCAATCCAGGCCCCTTGTGCATGAAAAAGCGATCTTTTTCTGCGGTAGCGATGCCCGCCGCATCTTGCCCGCGATGTTGCAATACCAGCAACCCGTCATAAAGCAACTGGTTGACCGGAGAAGTCGCTACAACTCCGAGGATCCCGCACATGGAACACTTTCCTATTTAAAACGAATACTTTCGACTGTCAGGTCAACTTCTGGCAACCGGGACTTAACCTCATTCACCGCCTTTTCCAGCGGCGGCGCAAATAGCGCCTGTTTCCACCACGACTCGTGCGACATACCTACCAGACCACCGACCCAAACCACGATCAAAGCAATCACCAACCCGCGAATAACGCCAAAAACGGTTCCCAAAAGCCTGTCTGTCGCACCCAACCCTACTGCACGCAACAAACGCCGTAAAAAAAGCTTCACCAAAGATACCAACAACAATACGGCGAAAAGGATCAGCGCAAACGCCGCAACTATGCGCCAGCGCGGGTCAGCAATTACGTTTTCAAGCTGAGCCACCGCAGTATCGGCATATCGGCCTGCCACAACCAATGCGAGGATCCAGCCCACCAGCCCCAAAACTTCGCTCGCTACCCCCCGCCACAGCCCCAGTGTAGCCGACAGTCCCAGAACAGCCAGGAACACATAATCAAAAACTGTCATCGCCGGAATTTAGTGTCCAGTATTCAATGTGACGACAACTGCGCCTTATGGCCTTTGGCCTTCAGGCGAGCCACAACCCGCTCGCCCTCGCTTTGGGACAGCGGACCGATGCGAACCCGCGTCACTTTGCCAAACTTTTCAGCGTAAGCGGTGAAGCCCTGTTTTTTTAATTCTTCTACCTGTTTAGTAGCCCCGTCTGCCTTATTGAAGGCTCCAACCTGAATGAAGACTTGGCTTTGAGCCTTGCCCGCTTTTCCGCCTTGATCCGCCCCCTTTGCTGGAGGATTGTCATTGAGCAAGGCAAGCGCCCGTGCGGCCTCAGTTTCCTTTTCGGTAGCACCCGGACGGGACGGCAATTTTTCCTGCCGGGTTTCCCCGGATGGCTGTGCAACAGGCGGGGCCGGGGCGGGTTTTCCCGCCATGGATTGTTCTGGAGTGGGTTGAACCAGGGGCGGGGACGATTGTTCAGCAAGCATCTCGGCAGCACCTGAAACCGCATCCGGCTCTATGTCGTCCGTGGCGGATTCAGCATCGTTTTCAAGCGGTACGGCCTGAGCCTGGTGCAATTCGGGCTCACCGCGTTCGGGAATGGAAACCTGTATTGGCCCAGTACCCGATTCGTCGTTATCCCCCATCGCCGGTCCCAGCAGCAGCAACGCGATCACTGCCAGCAAGGCCAAGACTGTCGCCCCTACAAGGCGGCGGCGCGCCCGTTTCTTGTTTTCGAGGTCATCCATGTCGTTTGCCGGAAAATCGCTCACCTTGAACCCCCTATTGGCGCATCACGCATTAACGGCGGGCCTGGATTGCCGCCAACACATCAGCCACGGTCAGAAAGGAACCAAACGTCACAATTCTATCATCGACCGCCGCACGTTCCTGCGCTTGCGCAAATGCATCGGCAGGTGTTGCAAAACTTCCTACGATTTTGTTCATCTCCACTCCTGCCGTGCGCAGATGTTCAATCAGCGCCTCAGCACCGAGCCCCCTAGAGCCGGACAGGGTACAAGGCAACCAATGGTCGACGCACGAGCCCATGCTCTGCACCACGCCTTCCACGTCCTTATCGGCGAGCATGCCGAAAACCGCCCAGGTTTCAGGGGCAAAACCGAGCTCACTGAGGTTTTCGGCCAGCACGTCCGCTGCTTGCGGGTTATGAGCCACATCGAACACCACTTGAGGACGCCCCGGCAACACCTGGAAGCGCCCGGTAGTTCAACCTGCATCAAGCCCTGCCGGATTGCCTGCATAGACACTGGAATACGTTCCCGCAGAGCATCGAGCGCTGTCATCACTGAGGCAGCATTGAAAAGCTGGTTTGCACCGCGTAAGGCCGGATAGGCCAGCCCGCCACGATTTATTAAGGTATTGTTACGGTGCGCGGACAACAGCGTCTCGCTACGCCAGTAACTCCATTGCTGGCGGTTGCCTTTGAAACCAAAATCATGTCCAGAAACCCAGAGCTCCGCGCCAATCGCCCGCGCGTATTCGACAAGGCTTTGCGGCGGTTGCGGGTCGCCACAAATTGCCGGGCGCTTAGCACGGAAAATACCCGCTTTCTCGAAACCGATGGCCTAGCGTGTATCACCGAGATAACCCATATGATCCAGCGCCACGCTAGAGATGATCGCGCAGTCGGCATCGATGACGTTGACCGCGTCGAGCCGTCCGCCCAGCCCGACTTCGAGAATGATGACATCGAGCCGCGCCATGCAGAACACCTTCCAGGCCGCTAGCGTACCATGCTCGAAATAGGTCAGCGGCACATCGCCGTGCACCGTTTTAACGTCGGCAAAAGCGGCTGCCAGTATTTCGTCAGCAACCTCGACGCCATCGATGCGTACACGTTCGTTGTAGCGAAACAGGTGGGGTGAGGTGTAGCAACCCACGTGATAGCCTTCGGCACGCAGGACGGCTTCGAGCATGGCGCAGGTAGAACCCTTGCCGTTTGTGCCACCCACGGTAATCACTACCGCATCGGTACTGGAGCCAAGCGCGGTAAGCACCTTCGAGACACGTTCCAGCCCGAGGCAAACAGATGCGCCATGCCGCGCTTCCAACAATTCGAGCCAACCGGCCAACGTCGTCGGCAGCAATCCGTGGCCGCGCAAATCAGGCATGGACAGCCGGCTGCCGATTGAGCAGGTTGATGAGTTCAGCCAAGCGACCCCGCAACTGCCGACGATCAACGATCATGTCGATAGCACCCTTCTTAAGCAGGAACTCAGAACGTTGAAAACCTTCCGGCAACTTTTCGCGCACGGTCTGTTCAATCACTCGCGGCCCGGCAAAACCGATTAGCGCACCCGGTTCTGCAATCACCACATCGCCCATAAAGGCAAAACTCGCCGACACCCCGCCCATTGTCGGGTCAGTCAGCACAGTGATGAACGGCAACCCGCGCTGGCCGAGCTGGGTGATTGCCGCCGTAGTTTTGGCCATCTGCATCAGCGAGAACAAACCTTCCTGCATCCTCGCCCCGCCGGAAGCCGTAATACAAATGAACGGCAGATGCTGGTCGAGCGCAATGCGGATGCCCCGCACGAAACGTTCCCCCACCACCGAACCCATCGAACCACCAAGAAAATCGAATTCAAAACAAGCCACGACCAACGGCACACCAAGTACCGTACCTTGCATGACCAACATCGCCTCAGTTTCGCTCGTCCCACTTGCCGCCGCTGTCAGGCGTTCCGTATATTTGCGCGAATCCTTGAACTTGAGCGGATCGACAGAGGTAACTTCATTGCCGATTTCGTGACGGCCCTCGGCATCAAGCAGCAGATCGAGCCGGATGCGCGCATAGACACGCAGGTGGTGCCCGCACTTGGGGCAGACGTGCAGGTTGCTCTCAAGGTCGGAGTGATAAAGCACCGCCTCGCAGGCCGGACATTTGTTCCATAACCCCTCGGGGATCGACTTGTTACGTACCGCACCTTCATCGCGCTTGATCCGGGGTGGGAGCAGTTTTTGCAGCCAACTCATAAATGTGCTCCGGCAAGTTCATCGAGCGCAACACGAACCCCGCGCACGAATGTTTCAATATTGTCACAAACCCGCTCACGCGAGCCCTCTTCAATTTCCTGGACGATGCGGCTGCCGATCACCACCGCGTCAGCTACTGTACCGATTCTTTTCGCAACTTCAGCATCACGTATACCAAAACCAACCCCCACCGGCATCCCCGCTACGGCGCGGATGCGCGGAATTCGGCTGGCAACTTCGTCGAAGTCAAGGCGCGCCGCGCCAGTCACGCCCTTGAGGGAAACATAATAAAGATAGCCACTGCCCGCCTGTGCAACATCGCGGAAACGCTGGTCGGAAGAAGTCGGCGCAAGCAGGAAAATCTGATCGAGCCCTGCAACTCGCAAACATGAGGTAAATTCCACGCATTCTTCAGGCGGATAATCGATCACCAGCACGCCGTCAACGCCCACCTGCTTAGCAACATCGACAAAAACGGCAGACCCCATCGCCTCGATGGGATTGGCGTAACCCATCAGTACAACTGGGGTGGTTGCGTTTTCCGCACGGAAGGTGCGAATGATGTCGAACACGCGGGCAAGGCTCATGCCTTTGGCTAATGCCCGTTCCGAAGAACGTTGGATGATTGGCCCATCGGCCATCGGGTCAGAAAACGGTACGCCGAGTTCAATAATGTCGGCTCCGCCCGCAACGAGCGAGCGCATCAGCGGCACGGTCGATTCACCGTCAGGGTCGCCCGCAGTAATGAAAGTAATCAGCGCCTTACGCCCTTCGGCTTGCAACTGCTGGAAAGTAGTCTGAATTCTGGACATAAAATCCTGTTTGCAGGAAGTTCAAAACCGGATGCCCGAACGTTCGGCTACGGTATGCATATCTTTGTCGCCGCGCCCGGAAAGGCAAACCAGCAGGAATTTGTCGCGAGCAAGCGTAGGTGCGACTTTCATGGCTTGCGCCAGGGCATGTGAGGACTCCAGCGCCGGGATGATGCCCTCGAAACGGCAAAGCGCATGAAACGCATCGATCGCCTCGTCATCGGTCACGGCCACGTATTCGGCACGGCCACTATCCTTGAGCCACGCATGTTCCGGCCCCACGCCCGGATAATCAAGTCCCGCGGAAATGGAATGGGTTTCAATGATCTGCCCGCTTTCGTCTTGCATCAGGTAAGTGCGGTTGCCATGCAGGACACCGACCTTGGCATTGGTCGTGAGCGGTGCTGCATGGCGTCCCGTTTCGACCCCCTCCCCAGCCGCCTCGACACCAATCAAGCGCACATCATCAAAGGGGATGTAGGGATGGAAAATGCCTATTGCGTTGGAGCCCCCCCCCACGCAAGCAACCACCATGTCCGGCTGGCGTCCGAAAGTTTCCGTCATCTGCGTCAGGCACTCCTTACCAACCACCGTCTGGAAATCGCGTACCATCATCGGGTAAGGATGCGGGCCTGCCACCGTGCCGATGATATAGAAAGTATCGGAAACATTCGTCACCCAATCGCGCATGGCCTCATTAAGCGCATCCTTGAGCGTCTTCGAGCCAGATTCTACTGGAACCACGGTTGCCCCCAGAAGCTTCATGCGATAAACATTGGCTGCCTGCCGCTTCACGTCCTCAGTGCCCATATAGACCACACACTTGAAACCATAACGAGCCGCCACGGCAGCCGTAGCCACGCCATGTTGCCCCGCGCCGGTTTCGGCAATCACCCTGGGCTTGCCCATACGTTTTGCCAGAAGCGCCTGTCCAATGCAGTTGTTGACTTTGTGCGCGCCCGTGTGGTTGAGGTCTTCACGTTTCAGGAGGATCTGCGCCCCACCCAGATTCTCGGAAAGCCGCTGGGCGTGATAAATTGGGCTTGGCCGCCCAACGTAATAGCGAAGTTCATATTCAAATTCGGCAGTAAAAGCCGCATCCTTGCAGCATGCCTCATAGGCTACGCGCAATTCTTCCAGCGCAGGCATGAGCGTCTCGGCGACGAAAATACCGCCATACGAGCCGAAATGCCCGCGTGCGTCGGGAAGTAAATATTGTTTTTGCATATCAACCATCAGCGCTGCGAACTCCTGCGATAAACGCGACGATCTTTGCCGCGTCCTTGATTCCCTTTGTTACTTCCACCCCGCTCGACACATCGACCGCCCAAGGCCGCAGCCTGCGGACGGCCTCGCCCACGTTGCCGGGGCTGAGCCCTCCCGAAAGCACGATCGGGCGCCCTATTCCCGAAGGGACCAACGACCAGTCGAACGCCCTGCCGCTGCCACCATACCCATCGACGAAAGCGTCGAGCAGCAAACCGCAGGCACCAGGATGGGAAATAGAGGATTTTAGCAGATCAACTCCCGGGTGCATCCGAACCGCTTTGATCCAGGGCAAACGACAATCCGTGCCAGGGATTGCAGACAAGGCCGCGCACCGGGCGTCGCTCTCGTCGCCGTGGAACTGGAGCCATTGTAAGGGCACGCGGCGCAATGCCTCGGCCACGAATTCAGCCTGCGGGTCAACGAACAACCCCACTGCCGTAACAAAAGGTGGTAACAAGCTGGCTAATTCAGCAGCCTGGTCGAACGAAATATTGCGCGGGCTGGGCGGGTAAAACACGAAACCGACCGCATCAACCCCTGCCTCAGCCGCCGCGATAACATCCTGTGACCGGGTGAGGCCGCAAATTTTGATCCGGGTATGCAACATTCAGGCCACGACAAAATAAGGTTTCGTCATGATACGCCCACCTTCCGGCAACGGCCAGTGCGGCGGGTACGACACCCCGCAGAGGTAAAGGCCATCCGGGGCAAAAGTCGGCGCACCCTTTGCCCGCTCGCGAACTGCAAGTAGTTCGCCGACCCATTGCGGTGTCCGCTCGCCCTTACCAACCATCACTAATGCGCCGACAAGGTTGCGCACCATATGATGTAAAAAACCATTGGCACTAAAGTCGAACGTGATGAGGCTGCCTTCTCGCGCCACGCGAGCCTCAGACATGACTCGTATAGGTGTTTTGGCCTGACAGGATGTGGCTCGGAAGGAAGAAAAATCATGCTCACCGCACAATTGCGCGGCGGCGGCAGCCATTTTTTCCACATCGAGTGCCAGATGGAACCAGCCTACCCTCCCGGCCAATACCGCCGGCCTCACTGGTGCGTCATAAAGCAGGTAACGGTAACTGCGTGCATAGGCAAGGTAGCGGGCATGAAAATCCCCGTCGACCTCCACCGCCCAACGAATCGCCACGTCTGGCGGCAACCAGGTATTTGTTCCCCGAACCCAGGCTGGCATGGGACGATATGCCCCAGTATCGAAATGCGCGACTTGGGCGGTAGCATGCACACCGGTATCGGTACGTCCGGCAACGTGCAACCTGACGGGCTCACCGGCAATAATTCCGAGCGCACGCTCGGTGGCATCCTGTACCGTGCGCCCGTGCGGCTGGCTCTGCCAGCCTTCGAAGGCGTTGCCCGCGTATTCGATGCCAAGCGCAATCCTCACCGCAACCACCAAAACGCCAGGAAAATGCATACCATGGCCGGTAAAGCAATGTCCTTGAAACTCAGATGTTCACGCATCAAATGCACGGCCTCGATACCGTTAGCGGCTGGTGGGTTCAACCAAGCCCTCCAATCCCGCCAGTGTCCGTCACCGCGTGCGGCGCTGACATGGCGCAGCACAAGGAGTAGGCGCAAAGCAATACGTTCCGCCGGTAGGCCGAAGACCCTACATGGACGGGCAAGCGCATAAAGTCCGCTCACCAGGCGATCCGTCGGCATACGCCCAACCAAGACTGCCACCCAGCACACCAGCGCCACCAAACGGCCAGCGTGTGTCAGCGCAAACAACAGCCCCTCCCGGCTGGGACCTGCACGCGGCCAATCCATGAAAACCGCTTCCCCTGGCGTAAACCACGCGAACAGCACCAAGATAGCCAGCAGGAAGACGCGAACCCTGGCAAGCAGTTGCATACACTGAACCCGTGCACAGGCAAGCGCCACGGTCAAACTCGCGGCAGTCAATGCGACAAGGCTCCAGCCTTCAGCTTGCTGTACGAAAAGAGCCACCACCACCCACAGGAAAAGAATAGAACCCGCATGCATAAAGAGACGCCGCACGGGACAAACCCGGCGGCGGCAAAATAATCAATGAAAACCCGCTTAACCCAAATTGGCAATCAATGCTTTGGCTTCTGCCTTCTGTGCGGCATTACCCTGAGCGGCAACCTCGCGAAGCAACTCCAGCGCCCCTTCGTTGTCGCCCATATCCCTATAGGCCAGCGCCAATTCGAGCTTGGTATCGATTTCCCCTGCGTTCAGCACATCGGGGTCGCCGGCAAGTATAGATGGCTGCTTGCCTTTGCGATCCTTTGGAGCAATAGAATCCATAGCAGCAGTGCTCGATTTGAGGTCGAGGTCGAGGTCGAGATCAAAATCAAGCGACTTCGGATCGAAGCCAGTTTTTTCAAGATCCATCGCCACTTCATCGTCATGCGCATCACCGTCCCGCACGGATGGCGACACAACAGTCTTTGTCGTGCCATCGGGGACACCCTGGCTTTGCGCAGGCACATCAAAATCGAGCGGCCCAGCCAAGTCATTGTTCGTGACCTTGGACAAGGGTGCCTTGATGCCAGCTTTCCTGGAAACCGTAACCGTAGGGGCGCCTGATTGTTTGGATTGCCTAGGTTGCCTGGATACTGTGACGGAAATAGGCTGCTTGCCCGTTTCGGAAGGAACCGCCTTCGCCTTACCGAGGTCGAAGTCAATGCTGCCCGCAGCCTTCGGCGCGATTTCGACCGGCTCAAACTGAAAATCGACTTCCGTTGCACCATCACCAGCAGACGGCTCGTCCAAAGGTTCAGGTTGCGTATACTCGTCCGAGTCCGTAGGGGCTAGCTGCGTCGTTACCATCATGCCGCTCATCTGCCCCTGCGCTACCGTAGTTTCTTTCAGTTGGGAAGTAGCCGCTGCGGAGGGTTTCACCGCCGGCGAAGTCCCGAAATCCAGATCAGACAAAGCAGGAGAACCGGGGCTGACAGGAGCCGATGGCGTACCCATATCCAGTTTAGAGGGCTCTTCAAGGGTGGGTTCGAGCCCTGGCAATTTTGAAGCTTCACTCCCCCCCCGTTTGGACGGGCTGGCGGAGTAAAGCGGGTTGTTGGGATCGAGCCGACGACCCATTTGCGCTGCCTTCTCCCAATCCCGGCCATGACCTTCCGTGCGAGCAAGGAGTTCGGAAGCCGTAGTTTCAAACTGCGCCAAATCCTGCCTTTGAGCGTAAATTTCGAGCAGCTTAACGTAAATCGCCCCACGCTTCGGGTCAACCTTGAGCGCGTCGTTGAGGATTTCCTCTGCTTGACTGTCACGGCCATAAGCCATGTAAACATCGGCCTCAGCCACCGGGTCAACCCCTTCGTTGGTATCAATCGACAGCCCAGTCTGACTGAAATCGGTATGGATGACGCTGCTGGCAGAGGTATCCACGTTCTGTCCCCCGTTGTCCCCAAAGAACGAGGTAGTTTCATCTGGGAACATGCTGGTCGCATCCTGCGAGAGGGTATCCAACCCAATATCGGAGCGTTTATTCCGCCAAGAACGGAAACCAACGACAACAAACAAAACCGCGACAAACAGCGCAACAGCTCCCCAGACCAGCGGATTGGTCAATATTTCCCATAGAGGGTCTTTGTACTCTTCTGAAGGCTCGTATTCTACCGGTATTGCGGCAGAAGGCTCCTTGACAGGTTCCTTCGCAGTTTCAGAACCGGCTACGACGGGTGGTTCAGCCGGAGTTGGCTCAGGAGTTGCCACTGGTGTTTCGGCTACAGGAGCAGGAGGCGGCACAGCTTCGGCCACGGGGGCAGGAGTAGGAGCGGGAGGCGGTTCGGCCGATACAGTGGCAGAGGGTTTATGTTGCGTCTGCGACTTCGCAACTTCCTGATCCCTTTTCAATCGGAGCCCTTGGATTTCCTCGAGATCCTTGATTTTTCCTTCAGCCTCTTTCAGCGCGCTCTGGGTTCTGGCAAGGTCTTCTTCCAACCTCTGCTTCCGGGCTTCATTACCTTGCCTCGTATTATTCGAGGCAATCAGCAGCCTGTCGCGATCCTGCTCGGTGGGTGGCGGAACCGCGTCAATGTTGCGTGTCCCCCCAGAGCTTCCCTCTGCGGGGCTTGCAGGACGGCCAGCAACATCCGCAGCCAACCGTGTGCGCCATTCGTTAAATTCGCGCGCATGGATACGCACTTCCTTATGTGCCTCGGCTTGGGTGCTGCCTTGTACTTCGTTAGCAGTCGGTATCTTGAGAATGGCTCCGGACTTGAGCCGGTTGATGTTGTTGCCGACAAACGCCATCTGGTTGGCACGGTACAAGGCCATCATCATCTGGTCGAGCGTCGCATCCCCGCCGGGCATGTGGCGGCTGGCAATGGTCCCCAAGGTGTCGCCGGATTTGACGGTGTAATTGCCTGCCGGAGTTTCCTTTTCCCGATAGGTAGGTGTGGGGGATGGTATCGGCAACGGGGCGGCCTGAACCGGTAGCCTTTCAGGCGGTTTGGCAACTGTTTCCGGGGCGGTTTCCGGAACCGGTTCCGAACGGGGCTGATAATTTATAACAACTGGTTCATCTCCCAGATCCAGTTGCTGTGCCGGAGCCGCGGCCGGTTCTGGAACCGGTTCTGGAACCGGAGCCGGGGTTGGAACCGGAGCAGGGGCTTGTGCCTGCACGGGCGGGGTTTGAGCTGGAGGCTGCGCTGGTGGGTTTTCAACCACAAGTGGGGGAGGTGGCGGTGCCGGTTGGGCAACTACTGCAGGTTCGACGGGGGCGGGCGGACGAATGGCCAGGTCGGGTGGGTCGAGCAGGAGATTATAGGTTCGTGCTACGCGTCCTTCGTCCCAATTCAATTGGACGATCAGGCTGGCAACGGCCTCATTGACCGGAGTATCGGTCCTGAGCTTCAGAATGGAACGGTCGCCCCGATTTTCAACTGTGACCCGTACATTGGGCACAAAGCTGGCGTAAGGGATATTCGCCTGCATAAACAAATCGGATGGCGCAATACGAGCCGTCAGCGACTGCAATTCCTGTTGGGATGCATTGATCTGGATTTCGACATCCAGCGGTTGCCCCAGCTTGCTTCGGATAGTGTACTGACCAAGCCCTGCAGCCTGTGCACCAAATGGTAACAAGGAGATCGCTACCGCGATCAGGGATGTTTTAATAATCGGTCTCATCGCCATCCTCAAACCTGCTTCCCTTCATCCACCAAACAAAGGGCGATATATCATGGAATTGACGCCGCAACCCATCATTAACTTGAGATACTTGCAGCAACCGTTTCAGACTAAAAGAGAATACCACCAACGCAGGCGCGAAGAATACTTGTAGTAAAAAGATTTTCCGAATCAGCATGAACCCTCTTCATCTTAGGACATCCCACCAAATTTCATTGCTCCAGCAAGATACGTAACATTCGCCGCAACGGTTCAGCTGCGCCCCATAGCAATTGGTCGCCGACGGTAAACGCCCCGAGGTATTCTGGCCCCATCGCCAATTTGTGAATGCGCCCAACAGGGACGGAAAGCGTCCCTGTCACTGCGGCGGGGGTGAGTTCACGCTCTGAAACCTCGCGTTCGTTGGGTACGACCTTCACCCATTCGTTGGTTGAATCAATAATTTCGGATACCTCGTCAAGCGGCACGTCCTTCTTCAGTTTGATCGTCAATCCCTGCGAGTGGCAACGCATAGCTCCAATACGCACGCACAAGCCATCAACCGGGACGCTGCCCTCCGTGCGGAACGGAGGCTTGCCAAGAATCTTGTTGCACTCAGCCCCCCCTTTCCATTCTTCCTTTGACTGGCCGTGCTCGACCGGGGCGTCGATCCACGGAATGAGGCTGCCCGCCAGTGCCGTGTTGCGGAAGTTTTTGGTCGGAAATGACGGGGAACGCATGGTTTCGGCCACCTTGCGGTCGATGTCGAGAATGGCTGAGGCCGGGTCAGCAAGCAGGCTGGCTACCGAAGCGTGGAGCGCACCCATTTGCGAGATCAGTTCGCGCATGTTTTGCGCCCCTGCGCCGGAGGCAGCCTGGTAGGTCATCGACGATACCCATTCGACGAGGTTGTGTTGGAACAACCCGGCCAGTCCCATCAGCATCAGCGATACTGTGCAATTCCCGCCGATCCAGTTCTTACCGCCCTTCGCAAGCGCATCCTTTATAAGGCTTAAGTTAACCGGGTCGAGGATGATAACTGCGTCATCGTTCATCCTGAGCGCTGACGCGGCGTCGATCCAGTGCCCCTGCCAACCTGCACCGCGCAGTTTTGGAAACACATCCTTCGTATAATCACCGCCCTGGCAAGTAACAACGATGTCGCACGCCTTAAGCATGTCGATATTGGCCGCATCCTGCAAAGGTTGCGAGGCTTGGTTACTGCCAAAAACAGGCACTTGCCCGCCGATATTGGAAGTCGAAAAATAAATAGGTTCAAACCCGGCGAAATCATTTTCTTCCACCATCCGCTGCATGAGCACGGAACCCACCATCCCCCTCCAACCAACCAAACCTACCCGTTTCATGATTTCCTCATGGACTAAATCGAAACAACACTAAAAACTGCGCCCACATGAAATACCACATCGCGCAAAACAGCACGGCTCCTATCAACAATCACCCAAGCTCCGCCAAGACTGCGTCGCCCATTTGTCTCGTACCGACGCGAACCATGCCCTGCTCGTAAATATCGCTTGTGCGCAACCCCTGTGCCAATACTTTCTTGACCGCATTTTCCAGTTTTTTCGCCTCTTCTTCCAGATTGAAGGAATAACGCAACATCATGGCAGTGGAAAGAATGGTCGCCAGGGGGTTGGCCACGCCCTGCCCTGCTATATCCGGTGCGGAACCGTGAGACGGCTCGTAAAGCCCTTTGTTGTTTTCGTCCAGCGAAGCTGAAGGTAACATACCAATGGAGCCGGTCAGCATAGAAGCCTCATCGGAAAGGATGTCGCCAAACATATTGCCGGTCACCATAACGTCGAATTGACGCGGTGCACGCACGAGCTGCATGGCCGCATTGTCCACCAACATATGGGACAGTGCCACATCCGGATATTCCGGTGCAAGTTCACTCATAACATCGCGCCAAAGTTGTGTCGTTTCCAACACATTCATTTTATCGACGGAGCACACTTTTTTATTGCGCTTGCGGGCAGCCTCAAACGCAACTCGGCCAATGCGGCGAATTTCGGACTCTGAATAGTGCATGGTATTGAAACCGAAACGCTCACCATTGCGATTTTCGATACCGCGCGGTTGCCCAAAATAAATATCTCCGGTCAACTCACGCACGATCAGGATATCCAATCCTGAAACGATTTCCGGTTTCAGGGTGGAAGCATTCGCCAGTTCCGGATAAAGCACAGCAGGCCGCAAGTTGGCAAACAGGTTCAGATGCTTGCGAATACCGAGCAGCCCGCGCTCAGGACGCTGCTCGCGGGGCAGCGTATCCCATTTTGGGCCACCCACTGCGCCGAGCAAGACGGCGCCCGCCTCTGCCGCAAGTTTTTGCGTTGCTTCTGGGTACGGGTTGCCAGTCGCGTCGACTGCCGCACCGCCTAGGAGCGCGATTTCCATCTCAAACCCAAGGCTCAAGGCTTCCAGCACGCGTACGGCTTCAGCCGTGATTTCAGGGCCGATGCCATCACCGGGGAGAATACAGATTTTCTTTGTCATGATCCGTCCTTGGCAATCAGGCTACGAACAGCCACGGCGACTCCCGCCTGCGGCGTTCCTCGAATGTGCGTATCTCATCAGCATGGCGCAGCGTCAGGCCGATGTCGTCCCAGCCGTTCAGCAGGCATTCCTTACGAAACGCGTCCACCTGAAATGGGATCACATACCCATCGGGTCGGGTAATCGTTTGCTCCGCCAGGTTCACAGTAAGCGAAAAACCCGGCGTACCTTCGGTAAGGCCGAAAAGCGCGTCGATTTCCGCCTTGGGCAATACCAAGGGCAAGAACCCGTTTTTAAAACAGTTATTAAAAAAAATGTCGGCGAACGATTCGGCCAGGACTACCTTGAAACCGAAATCCGCCAGAGCCCAGGGCGCATGCTCACGGCTCGACCCGCAGCCGAAATTGGCGCGGGAGAGCAATACCGACGCGCCCCGGTAACGCTCTTGGTTAAGCACGAAACCAGGGTTCAGGGGACGGCAGCTGTTGTCCATGCCCGGTTCGCCCTGATCCAGGTAGCGCCACTCATCAAACGCGTTCGGCCCGAACCCGGATCGTTTGATGGATTTCAGAAATTGCTTGGGAATAATCGCATCCGTATCGACGTTGTTACGATCCAGCGGGGCGACGAGGCCCGTAAAAGTAACGAATTTTTCCATGTATGCCCTCGTTTGCGAAACACTTGGCTCAGCCTTGGCCGGGTAAACTTTCCGCTTCCACTTCCAGTTTCAGTGCGCCGCCTTCTGGATGGCCTTGCCCCCCGCCTCAACATCCTTACCAACACCGTGCATGGTATTGCAGGCAGCCAACCCAGAAATAAAAGCAACCAGCAAAACAACGCAAAGCAATGTTTCTCGTTTCATCTTTGTCCCCTACGATTAAAGAATGTCCCGTACATCGGCAAAATGTCCGGCAATAGCAGCAGCAGCGGCCATTGCTGGACTGACCAGATGAGTACGGCCAGCAGTCCCCTGGCGCCCTTCGAAGTTGCGGTTAGAGGTGGAGGCGCAGCGCTCGCCCGGCGAAAGCTTGTCTGCGTTCATGGCAAGGCACATCGAACAACCCGGCTCGCGCCATTCAAATCCAGCGGCGATGAAGATTTCGTGTAACCCTTCAGCTTCCGCCTGACGTTTGACCAAACCCGAACCCGGTACAGCTAGCGCGAGTCTGACGTTCTCCGCTTTCCGGCGACCCTTCAGGACAGCGGCAGCCTGACGCAAATCTTCGATGCGGGAATTGGTGCAAGAGCCGATGAAAACCTTGTCAACCATGATCGACTGGATTGGCATATCCGCTTGCAGCCCCATATAGGCGAGCGCACGTTCCATACCTTCCCGTTTTGCCGCGTCCGGCTCCTTCCGGGGGTCGGGAACTGTGGCAGTCACAGGTATAACCATTTCCGGCGACGTGCCCCAGGTGACTTGGGGCAGGATTTCCGCCGCGTTCAATTCCACGGTGCGGTCGAACACGGCTCCTTCATCTGAATGCAGGGTACGCCAGACTGCCACCGCCTTGTCCCAATCCTCGCCGCGCGGCGAAAAGGGGCGGTTCTTCAAATAATTGACCGTCACGTCGTCGACGGCCACCAGCCCCAACCGCGCCCCGGCCTCGATAGCCATATTGCAAAGCGTCATCCTCCCTTCCATCGAAAGGGAGCGAATGGCAGAACCGGCAAACTCTATCGCGTGTCCCGTGCCAGCCGCCGTGCCAATCTTGCCAATGATGGCAAGCGCCACATCCTTGGCGGTTACGCCCTTGCCCAGACGGCCCTCGACCCGGACTAACATAGTTTTCGATTTTTTCTGCACCAGGCATTGCGTCGCCGGCACGTGCTCGACTTCGGAAGTGCCGATACCGTGCGCCATTGCCGCGAACGCGACATGCGTGGACGTATGTGAATCGCCGCAGACAACCGCCATCCCTGGCAGTATCGCACCGTTCTCAGGACCAATCACATGTACGATGCCCTGACGCGCATCCCTGAACGGAAAATAGGCCAGTGCGCCGGTTTCACGGATATTGGCATCCAGCGTTTCCACTTGCTGGCGGGAAACCGGGTCGTGAATACCCTCGTCCCAGTGGTCAGTCGGCGTATTATGGTCAGCCGTCGCCACGATGGAAGAAACGCGCCAAGGCTTGCGCCTCGCAAGCTTCAACCCTTCAAAAGCTTGCGGGCTGGTGACTTCATGCACCAGATGACGGTCGATATAAATCAGCGCCGTGCCGTCCGGCTCTTCACGGACGACATGATCCGCCCACAGTTTTTCGTATAGTGTCCTGATGCTCATCAAATATCCCAACCATTCGGAGGCAAAGAATGTTGATTATTTCACATCAATTGCCAGTTATCAGCTCCCAGTAAAGGCAAAAAACCGAAACTTGCATACCGGCAATTGGATCATCGCGGTGAAGGCTGCCGTACGAATGCTCCTGGAGCCAGCGCCGCGACTTTGGGCGTGTCCGTGCGCACGTCGCCGCACTGGGCACGATAGCGCAAGGCGTGGTCGATCAGCACCAGGGTCAGCATAGCCTCAGCCACGGGAATAGCGCGAATGCCCACGCAGGGGTCATGGCGCCCTTCCGTGCTCACCGTTACCGCCTTACCGGCAAGATTGATCGAACGCTTTTCACGGCGAATGCTGGAAGCCGGTTTCACCGCTATGCTCACCACGATGTCCTGCCCCGACGACACACCACCAAGCACCCCACCCGCATTGTTCGACAAAAAACCCTCTGGTGTGATCTCATCGCCGTGTTCTGAGCCGCGCTGGCTCACCGACGCAAAACCCGCGCCGATCTCGACCCCCTTCACCGCATTGATGCCCATCATCGCATAGGCGATGTCAGCATCCAGCCGGTCGAACACCGGCTCCCCCCAGCCCACCGGCACACCAGCGGCCACCACGTTGATGCGCGCACCGATCGAATCCCCGGCGCGGCGCAGGTTATCCATATACATTTCGAGTTCGGGCTGAAGCGAAACGTTGGGCGCAAAGAAAGGGCTACCCGCAACGACATCCCAAGACTCAAAAGGAATGGGAATCTCGCCAAGCTGAGCCAAATAGCCGCGGGTCACAATGCCAAATTTTTCGGCCAACCATTTACGCGCAATGGCTCCCGCCGCCACCCGTACCGCCGTCTCGCGCGCTGAAGCCCGCCCGCCGCCACGGTAATCGCGCACGCCGTACTTCTGCCAGTGGGAGTAATCGGCATGGCCTGGGCGGAAAAGCCCGGCGATGTCACTGTAATCCTTTGAACGTTGATCCTGATTGCGGATCAGCATGGCAATAGGCGCACCCGTCGTCAGCCCCTCGAAAACCCCGGAGAGGATTTCCACCTGATCCAACTCGCGCCGCTGGGTGACATGGCGCGAAGTCCCAGGCTTGCGGCGGTCAAGATCGGCCTGGATATCCGCCTCTGCAAGCGGCAGCCCCGGCGGGCAACCGTCAACCACGCAGCCGATGGCTGAACCATGGGACTCACCAAATGAAGTGACACAGAAAAGGGTGCCGAAAGTATTGCCGGACATGGGAACGCCTACTGTGGAAAAGGGAAATGTTAAGTTTAGCATCATGTCTTCCCTCACCCGCGCAGCGACTACCGTAGGCATAGGGCAATCGCATCAGACGGGCGTGGCCCAGTAGTCGCACGCAGTAACCATCGCTGGTGGAAGCGAGCATGCAGCGAGCCTTGATGCCGCCTTTGCGCGAGCCGTCGAAACGAAACCGAGCCTAACTTGTGAGGCTGACGGAGAGAAGATAAGGAAATCCGTATCCCGCAGAAAGCTGCGCACGACTTCACCGTCATCCGGCGGCAATGATCCGAGTCCGGACGAACGGGGAGCATAGTACAAACCTTGCGCAAGTTTTTTCAACCACCCTTCAGAGATCAGTTGCTGCAAATGGCGATCTACAACCATCGACAAACGAGCCAAATCTTCGCGGCGGTACACGTTCCCCGCTCGCAACTTCTGAGCAAGCTGTCCCGCAACGCCGCCAAAATGCGCCCTGTGATCGAATGTAACGGCTTGCGGTATTACATGAATCTTCGTTGACATTTCATGCAAATTCTAACTGTTACTCCATGTTGTCAAACTCACTAAAAATAAGCACATTTTGCAAAAATCTGGTTTTTATTGAAAAATAGCCGCAGAAATATGGTTATTTTTCTTGAGCTTCCCACTCCTGACAACCTGTCCCAGCCGAAAAACCGCTATTGAGAGATGGATAATCTTCCCAAAATAGAAGTACACGGACGTTTCTGGATTGAGCGCGGCCCTCGCGCCTTTCTTGGGCGTGGCCGTGTCGATCTTCTCGAAAAGATCAACGCCAGCAACTCGATTGCCGAAGCCGCACGGCAACTTGGCATGAGCTACAAAACCGCTTGGGACATGGTCAATGCCATGAACAACCTCGCCGATCAGCCGCTGGTGGTGCGCGTCAAAGGCGGTCGCCAGGGAGGCGGCACCTTATTGACCGATTACGGGCAACAGGTCATCGCCAATTACCGTGCGATGGAACAGGAATACGAAACGATGCTAGCGGCGCTTGAACGGCGTTATCCTGATTTTGGACTGTTGCAGGCACTTGATCGCCGCTTGCAGTTATATACCAGCGCCCGCAATCAACTCGCCGCGACAATATGTGAATTGCATTCACACGGCCAGCGCATCATCGCTGATCTTGGTCTCGGCAACGAAACGTTTCTACAGGCACAACTGACACGCGCCAGTGCCGAGGCGCTTGGTCTGCATCCTGGACGCCAGGTCATTGCGCTGATCAAGGCACCCATGATGACTCTGAGCACTTCCCCCGTCGCCGATATGCAATCCCTGCGTGGCACCGTCTGCCACATTGAAACCGATGGCGAAGGCCACGCTGAAATCACCCTTGTATTGCCCAGTAACCACCATCTGGTCATCGCGCTCGACCACGTCGCCGAGTGCCCGCCACTTGAAACTGAAGCGTTTGCCGTCATCGACCCACGCCAAGTGATCGTCGCCGTTACTGATTGGCCCTGATTCCCGCCTTCTGCTTTTACCTACAAATTATCATCTTTCGATATATTACAAAAAATATAATATTTGTTAAAACATGGAAGATGATAAAATTATAGTAAACAATGGGTTATAAACTTGTGTGATCTGAGGATTAATTTTATTTTGATTTACATCAAGGATTCAAGGTTGAGGTTACTATAAAAATACGATATGTTTTTTTAAACATATCGAGTTCACCATGACCCTGAAAAACGATGCTATTTCAAGTGTGCTCGCACTGGCTTTGCTGTTCTCTGCTGGGGCAAAGGCTGACGAGAATGATGAAAAACAAACGAATGACGAGCGGCAGACGGAGGAGGAGGTTAGTCAAAAAACTGGGAAATCTGCCGAGAGCAACGTATTCAGACTTGGCCAGATCACGGTGACGGGACAGCGCGAGGATGAGCCGGCCATCGCCACCTCGACACTCAGCAACGAGGAAATTCGGGATTTCAGTAAGGAAAGTTTGAAAGAAGCGCTGGATATCGTTCCCGGTGTCGCGGTTACGACCGGCACAGGCAGCCGCAACGAAGCCGGAATAAGCATTCGCGGCTTCAACCGTTATCAGGTGCCGCTTTATATGGATGGAGTCCGCCTGTATCTGCCGGTAGACGGCCGCACCGACATGGATCGCTTCCTGACAATGGATCTCGCTGAAATTCAGGTTTCCAAAGGCTATGTGTCGGTTTTGAATGGCCCAGATGGGATGGGAGGCGCCATCAATCTGGTTACGCGCAAACCTGTCAAATCGCTCGAAGGGGAACTGAGCGTGTCGGCGAAACTGGGCGAGAGCGGGCAATACGGTGGTTACACAGGCTATGCCAATCTCGGCAGCAAGCAGGATCAGTATTACTGGCAGGTCAGTGTCGAGCAGCGCGATCTCGATAACTGGCGGCTTTCACGTGACTTCGTTCCAACAGTGGCGCAAGGTGCTGGAGAACGCGAAAACACCGGCAAAAAAGACTGGCGCACCAATTTGAAAGCCGGTTTTACGCCGAATGCAACCGATGAGTATTCACTGAACTTCGTCATGCAGGAAGGCGAAAAGCACGGTGTCGGCGCTGTTACCGGCACATCGGCGATCAGTACCTGGGACTGGCCGAAATGGAATACCTGGAGCCTATACTGGCTTTCGCACACGCAACTTGGTGAGAAGAATTACGTTAAGACAAAGGTATATTTCAACAACTTCACGAATGACCTGCTTGCCTACACGAACACGACCTTGAGCACCCGCAACTGGCTCAGCCATTATGACGACAACGCCCAGGGGGTGAGCGTCGAATTCGGCACGACCGCGTTACCGCGACAGACCTTGAAGACGGCATTGCATTTCCGGCGCGACCAGCATAAGGAATGGCAGGATCTTAATCTTGCAACAGCCAATCCATTCACGGAACCGAAGCAAGAGACCCTTGAGGATGGCTATTCCTTTGCGCTCGAAGATACCGTGCACGTCGCCCCAAAGTTCGATCTGGTCGGCGGCGTGAGCCGCGATATCCGCCGTACCAAGAAAGCCCAGGACTACACCCCAGCGACCGGATTGTTCAATTATGAAATCGCCGACCAGTTCGCCACGAACTGGCAGGGAGCCGCCATCTATCGGTATCGTGAAGGCGGCAAAGCGAGTTTCTCGGTCTCAAAGCGCTATCGTTTCCCGACCATGTTCGACCGTTTTAGTTCGCGATTTGGCAGTGCGATGTCGAACCCCTTCCTCAAGCCGGAACACGGATTGAATATTGAGCTTGGAATATCAGATCGGATTCATCCTGGACTATATGTCGAGGGTGCGATCTTCTACAATAGGCTCAAAGATGCCATCAACTGGGCTAATGGTTTCGTAGACCCGGCAGATGGTCTTATCAAGCAAAAAGCGGTCAATCTGGGTGAGGCGACCTACAGGGGCTTCGAACTGGGCTCGCACGCTCAGGTCATGCCAAATCTGGAACTGGGCGGCAATTACACCTACATCGACACAAAGGTCAATGACCCAAATATTCCGGACTACAGACTGACCTCGACGCCGCGTCACAAGGCTTTCTTGTACGCCAAATGGAAGCCGGTCAATGATCTGAAAATCATCCCGAGCATTGAATATGGCGGCATGCGTTGGTCCGACCCGCCGTCCGGCAGCGGCTATGTGCGCATGGGCGACTTCACGCTGTTTAATTTGAAGGTCGAATATCAACTCAACCGCAATTGGGATATCTCGCTCGCGGCACGCAACCTGCTGGACAAGAACTACGAAGTGACCAGCGGTTATCCGGAAGAAGGCCGCAGTTTCCTGCTATCCACACGTTTTCAGTTTTAGTTCTCGAAGCGATGCCTGCCCGGGATTTGAGGTTTTCAGAGTTTGGTCGCTCTTTCAAATCTTGGGCAGGCTCTTTTTTTGCCGACTTGTTCCCCCGGTTCGAGAACCATGCGATCCGACCGTTTCATCTGAATTTCCGGAGGTCTTCATGAATGAATCGACATTGACAAACTGGCTCAAGACAACAGCTCTGGCGATGATCTTCGTATCAGGCCAAGTGCTTGCCGTCGACGGCTTTGAACTTGCGCAAACAAACGGCTGCTTCATATGTCATCAGGCGACGAGCAAACGGGTTGGGCCGGCATTCAGCGATATTGCGAAGAAATACGCCGGGGAAGCCAATGCCGTTGCCCTGCTTGCCGCGCACATCGTCAAGGGAACGGGGCCAACCGGGTTCGGGTGGCAGGCCGAAGGCAGGGCAGAATTGCCTTTCATGCCGCCCAATACCGGCGTGACGCCGGAAAATGGGCTGGTGCTCGCCAAATGGATTTTGACCGAAGCGAGCAAGCCAACCGACAACGCGAAATTCGTCACCAGCAAAATATCCGTTACCGGCCAGGTCAAACAGCCGCTTGAATTGAACGTCGACGATTTGCAGAAATTGCCGGTTCTGCAAATGAAAATGGTGGTGCGCGGGCATCTCCCTAATGAGAAGCCCACCACGGTCATCATCAAGGGCGTGATGTTGCGCGATGTGCTGGAAAAAGCGGCGCTCCAGACCGCCAGTCCCTTTGATGTCAAGAAGAGCGTCATTATCGTCAGCGCTTCCGATGGCTACCGGGTCGTTTTTTCATGGCCCGAAGTGCTTTTTTCGCCCATTGGCGAAGGAGCGATTCTTTTTTTCGAGAGAGATGGAAAACCGCTGGCCGACGACGAGGGAAAAATCGCATTGACCTCGCTGCGCGACAACGGCGGCATTCGTTTCACGAAATGGGTCAAATCCATCGAGGTGCGCACGATAACCGATTGACCGTTATTCGGGATTGCTATGAACGAAAATTTTGAAATTTACGGCTTTCACGTTGCCGCCATCGTTCATTCGGAACATGGCGTGGCCGATAACCTGCTGGCCGATTTTGCCTTCGGTCTGCGCCGGGACGGCTGGCGCGTGCAAGGTCTGGTGCAGCAGGAGATAGGCGGGCATGGCAAGGCGGCGACCATGCTCGTCGATCTCGAAAACGGAATGCGCTATCCGCTGTTCCAGGATCTCGGCCCTGGGTCGACGTCATGCAGTCTCGACCAGAGCAGTCTGGCGGCTGCCAGCATCGCCTTGCGCGAGGCGCTGGTGCAGCAGCCAGACCTTGCCGTTGCCAACCGTTTCGGCGCGGTCGAGGCCGAAGGCAAAGGGCTGATGACCGAAATGCTGGCGCTCATTGCGGATGGCATTCCGCTGATTACGTCCGTAGCGAGCGACTATCTGATGGATTGGCGCATGTTTTGCGGCAATGCCGGAGTTGAACTGCCGCCCGAAATAGATGCGCTGCGAAACTGGTTCGCTGGCATTCAATCCCGGGAGCGGTCGCCATGAAGCGCCGTACTCTGCTTCGCGCCGTGGTTTGCGCGTCCTTGCTGGCTCCGCTTGGCGGTATCAGAGCCGCTGCGCAAATCACAAAATCGGGTCTCATCACGGCATTCGGGCGCATGCCGCCGCCATCAGACATCAAGCGCGTCTATGCTGCCGGCGCCCCGGCCAGCGTGTTGCTGTCGGCACTCGCGCCGCACAAGATGCTCGGCTGGCCGTGGCGGATGTCAGACGAGGCGCTTGGCGCGCTCGGTTCCCCGCTGCGCGACCTGCCCATGCTTGGGCGCTTGTCTGGGCGCGGGAGCACGATGGCCACGGAAGCCCTGCTTGCCCTCAAACCCGACCTGATTCTCGACGCCGGCGATGTCGATGACACCTATCTATCGACCGCGCAGCGCGTCACCGAGCAAACGGGTATTCCCTATGTCGTGATCGAAGGACACCTGGCCGATAGCGCTCGCCAATTGCACGAAACCGGACGAATGCTTGATGTCGAGGCGCGCGGCAACACGTTGGCCGACTACGCCGAGGAAATCCTGTCGAGCGCGGCTCGCATCCGCGAGGCCATGCCGCTGGAAAAACGTCCGCGCGTCTATTACGGACGGGGGCTGGAAGGGCTGGAAACCGGCATGGTCGGATCGCTCCACATGGAGGCCATCGACATCGCCGGCGGCTATAACGTGGCCGCGCAGGGCGGAGACAAAATCGGGCTCGCCCGTGTTTCGCTCGAACAGGTCATTGGCTGGGCGCCCGAGGTCATCATCACCCAGGACAGCAGCTTTGCCAACCGCATACTGGAAGACCCACGCTGGCGCACCATTCCCGCCGTGCGAACAAAACGCGTCTACTGTGCGCCGACCATCCCGTTCGGCTGGTTGGACGTTCCTCCAAGCGTCAACCGCCTTGCCGGTGTGATCTGGCTGCTTGCCCATTTGCACGACGTTGGCAAAGACAGCATGGAGCGCAAGGTAGCCGAGTTTAACCAACTGTTTTACGGCATCGAAAAGCGCGTGCAATGAGTGCGAAAAACGCTGCCCTACCGCCGGTTCCCGCGTATCTGCTCGCGTTGCTGGGTATCGTCGCGATCTTCATGGCCGCCTTTGCCTTCGGAAAATATCCGGTTTCGCCATCTAACTTACTACGCTCCGCCATCGCCCGCCTGACGGGAGGTAGCGCAGGGCTGCCGGAAGCCATCGAGATCGTCATCTGGAACATCCGCCTGCCCCGCGTTGTCGCCGGGATGCTGGTCGGCGCTGCGCTGGCTGCTGCGGGAGCGGCCTACCAGAACATGTTTCGCAACCCGTTGGTGTCGCCGGACATCCTCGGCGTTTCTGCCGGAGCCGGTTTCGGTGCCACGCTTGGGATCTTTTTTGGCTTTTCGCTGGTAGCCATACAAATCACCGCCTTTGTTTTCGGTTTGGCTGCCGTCGGTATCGTCTATGGCATTTCAGGGCTGGTGCGGCGGCACGACCCGGTTCTCGTCCTGGTGCTCGCGGGTGTAACCGTTGGCGCCCTGTTCGGTGCGGGCGTTTCGTTGTTCAAAATCCTCTCGGACCCTCATTCGCAGCAGCTCAGCAGCATCACCTTCTGGTTGCTCGGCAGCCTGAATGGCATCAATTCCCGCGATCTCGCATCGGCTGCGCCGCTTGTCCTCATCGGGCTTGTGCCGATGGTATTGCTGCGTTGGCGCGTCAACCTCCTCAGCCTACCGGACGAAGAAGCCGCGGCCCTCGGTGTCGACGTCGCCCGCTTGCGCCTGGTTCTGATCGTTGCGGCAACATTGGTGACCGCTACCATCGTTTCAATTGCAGGCATCGTCGGGTGGGTCGGCCTCGTCGTTCCGCATGCCGCACGTTTTCTGGTCGGCCCAAACTTTTCCAGGCTGTTGCCCGCATCGCTCCTGCTCGGGGCCGGCTTTGTCGTTGGCACCGATGTTCTGGCGCGGACATTGGTCGTTATCGAGCTGCCGCTCGGCATCGTCACCGCCATGGTCGGCGCCCCGTTCTTCCTTTATCTGCTGGCACATACCGGAAAAACCGAATGAACGTCATCGAAACGCGCGATCTGAGCATCGGTTATGGCCGCAAGACGGTCATGGACTCGCTCGCATTCGATGTCAGAGTCGGCGAAGTGCTTTGCCTGCTCGGGCCGAATGGCGGCGGCAAGACGACCTTGTTCAAGACCCTGCTCGGCCTGTTGCCGCCGCTGTCGGGCCAAGTGCGCGTGCTTGGGGAAAGCATTACCGGCTGGTCTCGCCTGGCTTTTGCACAGCGCGTCGCCTACATGCCACAAGCGCATGCTGGAGTATTCCCTTTTACCGTCAGCGAAATCGTGTTGATGGGACGCACCGCGCGCATCGGGCGCTTTGCCATCCCTTCCAGGCACGACCGCAAAATTGCCGCAGGCTGCCTGGAGATGCTTGGAATCGCCCATCTGGGCGAGTGCATCTATACGGCGATCAGCGGAGGCGAGCGCCAACTGGCACTGATTGCGCGTGCGCTGGCACAGCAACCGGCAGTGCTGGTGATGGATGAGCCGACCGCCAGCCTCGACTTTGGCAACCAGATTCGCATCCTTGGGCACATCGACCGTTTACGCAATCAGGGAATCACCATCCTGATGTCGACCCATCAGCCGGAACACGCCCTGCGCGTTGCCGACCGCATCGCACTGCTTGCGCCCGGAAGCATCGCGGGGATTGGCGCGCCCAAGGACATCGCCACGCCGGACAAGCTGGCCGCGCTCTACGGCGTCACCGAGGATGAAATCACCGCCTATCTCCCCGCACGCGCCCTGCCCAATTGAGAATGAGAAACCCGCTCCATGACAATCGCCGCCATTGATTTCTCCCGCTTGTATCGCGACCACATGATGATGGCCGGTAAGGCAAAACCAAACAGCGCCTGGGATATACGCGCATCCAGCATGAACCGAAGAGCAAAAAAAGAGCGATATGCGGATGAATTCATCTCGCGCATAGACCTGACCAACGCCCGCACCCTGCTGGATGTTGGCTGTGGCACCGGCGTTATCTGCCTGCCGCTGGCCGCACGGCTTGAGCGCGTCATCGGCCTGGATTACAGCGCGGCCATGCTCGACGAACTGAAAAAAAACATCGCAACGCAGGGCATTGCCAACGCCGACGCCCTGCATCTGGCCTTTGAAGACGACTGGTCGGACGTACCCGAATGCGACATCGTCGTCGCTTCGCGTTCAACCCAAGTGGAGGACATCGGCAACGCGCTGGAAAAACTCAACGCCAAAGCGAAAAAGCGCGTCTACCTCACGCATCTGGTCGGGGGGAACTTCATCGACCAGAAGATTTTCGATGCCATTGGCCGTCGCAAACCGCAGCCAGCGCCCGACTACATCTACTTGCTCAATATCCTGCACAGCCGGAATATCCACCCGAGGCTCGACTACTTCGACAACGAAGGCCCCCTTGATGGCATCACCGACTTCGATGAATTCCTGCAACGCATCACCTGGTCGCTTGGCGAACTCGACACGAACGAATGCGCCCGACTGCAAGCATGGTTTGCTGAGGTCATGGCGAGCGGCGGCCTCAAAACGACCCTGCGCTGGGCTTTCATCTCCTGGGAAAAAACAAACAACGGGTGAACTCATCCCAGCTTTTTGCGACCGTACTTACCAAACGACAGTCCATCGCCATGAACACAACAACCCTGCTATCCGAACTGCACGCCACCGCACTCGAACGGCTTGGCCCGGAGGCCGAAACGCTGAAACTGGAACGAGCGGTGCTCGGCATATTTTTTACCGGCGTCAAACTGAATAACGGCGCTGGCGGGATGTGCGCGACACCGGTCAAAACAGTGCCCGAGGCCGTATGCTGCCCCAGTTCTGCCAATGCCATGCCGACTCCCGGAAAAATATCGGGACTCAGCGTAAAACAGGTTATGGACGACCTTAACCGTCCGCAGGGTTTGCGCCGGGGCTTGGCCATCGCCACGCTCAACGCGGTGGCAGAAACGCTCTGGAAGCGAGACGGTCCGCCAGCCGGTACCATCCAGCTTGAAGGCGACGCCTTCGATGCGCTCATACTCGAGCCCGGCCAGTCTGTTGCGCTGGTTGGCGCATTTCCGCCCTACCTGCGCGAACTGCGTCGGCGCAACCAGCCCTTCAAGGTGCTCGAACTCGACCCGGCCACCCTCAAACCTGAGGAACTGCCTTACTACGTGCCCGCCGAACGAGCCGCCGAGGTGGTCCCATTCGCGGATGTCTTCATCACCACAGGAACCACCCTCATCAACGGCTCGCTCGACGGCCTGCTGCAACTGCTGCGGCCCGGCGCCAAGGCGGCGATCATCGGCCCGACCACGACGCTGATCGCCGAACCCTATGCACGGCGCAACGTCGCGATCATCGGCGGGGCGCGAGTCAAAGCCCCGGACGAATTGCTCGACTTGCTGGCCGAAGGCGGATCCGGCTATCACTTCTTTGATAAAACGGTGGAGCGTGTCACCTTGCGCTTCTCGCCCGGAACATAAGCACCTTGATTTGACATGCTGAGATGAGTTTGCAGGCAAAAGCTCCCCTGTCCGACAGCGCCACCTTGCGCCAACCTCCATCCAGCCCAACCCGCTGGATACGGGTGGCCGTACAGTGGCTTGGCGTCGGGCTGGCGCATGGTGTAGTGCTTGCTGCCGTCCTGCAAGCATCGCCACCACCGCCACGAATCATGCCCAAAGTGATTCAGGCTGGCCTGATTGCGTCGACCTCTTTGCCCGCCGGTCTCTCGGAATATTCATTCCAGGAGGAACGGTTGGAGCCGCCCAAGTTGCCACCAAAACCTCAGCAGCCAAAAAAATCCAAACCTCCAAAGGAAACAAAGCAAAAGCCACCTATCCCCAAAAATCCGAAACCGCTGCTTGCCGCTGCATCCGTCAGCGAAGAGGCATCCGCTTCTTCATATGAAGTCGCGCAACCTTCAGTTGAGCCTTCCCAAAGCGTTCCTGCCGCAACAGGCTCAGATTCATCCGCGTCATTGGCACTGGCACCGACATCGGCAGGCAGCCCAGCTACCGGCACGCTAGTAGCGCCCATATTCAATGCCGACTACCTGGAGAATCCGCCCCCAGCCTATCCGCAACTCTCCCGTCGGCGCGGTGAAACCGGGAGCGTCCTGTTGCGTGTCTACGTATCCGCCGATGGGCGTGCCAAGCGCGTCGAAATCGACAAGTCCTCCGGTTTCGAGCGCCTCGACACCGCCGCACGCAATGCAGTTTCCGGATGGCGTTTTGTGCCCGCCCGACGCGGAAGCGAACATGTTGCAGCCTGGGTGCTGGTTCCTATCTCTTTTGTGTTGTGAGTTCTCCCATGAATGATCCCGTCCTTGGTTTCTCCCATTTCCTTTCCCAGGCAGACAATGTTGCACGGTTCATCCTCGCTTTGATGCTGATTGCCTCGCTGCTAACTTGGGGAATCGTCACCGACCGCTTGGTCAACCACTGGCTGCTCAGACGCCGCAGCAAAAACTTTTTTGCCCGGTTTCTGCGTATCGATTCCTTTACCGAATTGATGAAAAACAGTGAATTTGACCAGAACGATCCCTATTCTCGGCTCACGCGCAATACCGTTGACACAGCCCGTCATTACGCCGCATGCGATGCCAGCCATGTCAATGCCGCGGGTGAGCCATCCGAATTCTTTACCCGTTCCTTACGGCAAGGCATCGAAAAAGAGACCGAACAGCTCGAACGCGGCCTCACCATGCTGGCCTCGATAGGATCGACAGCGCCATTCGTAGGACTGTTCGGTACGGTCTGGGGCATCTACCACGCCCTGCTCTCCATCGGGTTATCCGGTCAGGGGACGCTCGACAAAATTGCCGGCCCTGTTGGCGAGGCGCTAATCATGACCGCCATCGGCCTTGCTGTCGCAATCCCCGCTGTGCTTGGATACAACGCGCTAGTCCGGCGCAATCGTGTCGTTCTGTCCCGGCTTGATGCCTTCGGCCATGATCTGCTGATCCTTGCCATGACAGGCGCCCCGCTGGAACGCAGCGTGCGTACTCACATACGTGCCGTGCATGTTGCCGGAGACGCATGATGGCACTTGGAACACTAGGTACCACCAACCGCCCGATGGCCGAAATTAATATGATCCCACTGATCGACGTCATGCTGGTATTGCTGGTGATATTTATCGTCACCGCCCCGCTATTGACTCACGCAGTCAAGATCGAACTCCCGAAAGCCGCCAGCCAGCCCAACACCAGCCAGATGGATCACATCGAAGTGGCCGTGCAACGCGACGGGCAGCTTTACTGGAACGGCCAGCCGGTCACGGCTCCGGAACTGGAACGATACGCGGCACAACTGGCTGCCAGTGCATCAACGGCCGAAATTCACCTCAAGGGCGACGACGCCGTTCCTTACGGAAATATGGCACGGGTACTGTCGTTGCTTGCACGGCAGGGTTTGTCTCATATCGGCTTTGTCACCGAACCACCAAAATAATTGTCACTCGACTATCTGATAATGAACATGCTGATGAAAAATGACGGGCGGCTGGGGAGGAATTGGCTCAAGGGGACGCTGGGGGACCGCCTGCACGCGGTGCTGTGCGGGGCCGGACACAACCTGCGCATGATCCTCAGGAAGCTGCGGCTTCTTTTTGCCCTGGTTTTTATCGGGCTACGTGCCGCACGGCAACGCTTCGGATTAGGGAACTTCGCCGTCTGACAGGATGGCTTCTCAAAATAGGCTATTGTTCAAGGCCGACTATTTACCGTAGGCCGAAAAGGTTGCAAAAAAAAGAAGAAAGAAAAACCAACCGAGTTTATTCATAATTCGCAGCTTTTGGTAGCAGAGTTTTCATTTCTCATCCTCATTTTCCGGGAACCGAAACAACCTAATCTCCTGTTCATCCTCAGAACAGAGAGACCCATTATTTGCACAAATCTCCTTAATCCTTGTTTCGTAAGCGGCCTGGACGCAATCGGCGTCTTTGCAGGCATTGCGGCGTTTGAGCCAAGCGCGTTGGGCTAGTTGATCTTTTTCATGGCTTTTAAAATATGGTTTATCAAGAAAGCTGTAAAATCCTGCCAACATTACATCAAGCTGAGAAAGGTATTCATCTGTACAAATTGTTTTTTCAACAGCGGTGTAAGATTTTGTACAGTCAAAACTTGGTTTGAAATCATTTTGATATTTTGCGTACTTTTCTACTGACTCATATGGCCAAATGATTTCACCACGACGATTTTTCAGGACTTCGTGACCGTCAAATTCGTCTATGAGTATAATAATTTCGCCTTTTGTATTGATGTAACCCCATTTTCCATTTTCATCCCTGATTCGTGCAGCGCCATTGGGTTCAAAATACCCTATATCCTTAAACCTCGGATATATCACTATCTTACCCTTGATGTTAATGAAACCATATGCTTCGTTTTCCATGATCTTTGCCAAACCATTTGAAGCAAAATCTTCCGCATCATCAAATCTCGGTGGGATTACTATCCTGCCCTTTGCGTTGATGAAACCAGTTTTTCTGATTCTGACTCTTTCACTATGGGATGCTATTTTACCCTCGGAGTTGGTGTAATATCTCACGCTTATCTCGTCGCTTCCTTCGACAATCCGTGCCAAACCATTAGCGGTAAAATCATATGCATCATCAAACTTTGCCGGAATCACTATTTTGCCATTAGTGTTGATATAGCCCCATTTTCCGTTTTCGTTAACTGCTGCCAAGCCATTGATGGCAAAATCCTTCGCATTATCAAACCTCGGCAAAATTACTACCTTACCCTTGGTGTTGATATATCCCCATTTCTCATTATTTGCGAACTGTGCTAAACCTGTGGTTCCAAAACTCCCTATCCAACCATCAAATTTAGGCGAAATTACTATCTCTCCCTTGGAATTGATGTAACCCAATTTTCCATTTTCTACGATCCGCGCCAAACCATTGGTTTCAAAATCCCTTGCGCTCTCGAACCTTGCCGGAATCACCATATTGCCTTTTGTATTGATGAAACCCCACTTTCCGTTTTTTTCAATCAATGCCAAGCCGTTTGTGGCAAAATTTAACTTATCCTGATTCTCAGACCTTATCGGTATCAACATTTTTCCCTTGGCGTTGATATAACCTCTTTCGTAGTTTCTCTCATAACCTTCACCGACTAGTGCCAAACCATTTTCGTCAAAATCTTCTGCTTCATCAAACCTCGGTTTAATCACTATCTTCCCCTTGGCATTGATGTAACCGTATTTTCCGTCTTTCTTGATCCTCGCCAAACCATTGGCAGTAAAATCACCAGCATTAAAATAAAACCCTGGTGTCTGCTCAAAATACTCAAACTTTGGAGGAATCACCATCTTGCCTTTGGAGTTGATGTAACCCCAGCGCCCATTTTCGTTGACTGCTGCCAAACCATTGGGGGCAAAATCCTTTACATCCTCGAACCTTGGGGGAACCACCATCTCGCCCTTGAGGTTGATGAAACCCCATTTTTCGCCTTCTTTAACCTTGACTGCTGCCAACCCATTGGCAACAAAATTAATTCCACTAGAACCAGCAAATTTAGGTGGAATCACTATCTCGCCTTTGATGTTGATGCAACCCCATTTTTTATCTACCAATATAGGAATAATATTCTCAGCCTTATTTTTCGGTATCTCTGCTGCATTTATCGGTATCCCACAACATAGCCCCCCAATAACTCCCGTCAATACCAGAGCAACCAATCCAAGGCTACATTTTTTCTTACCTCTATCCAGCCCGTTATTCATTTGCTATCTTCATTTAACGGATAACGAAACAAACTAATCTCCTGTTCATCCTCTTCGGAACAGAGAGATTCACGTTTCGCACATAGTTCTTTGATCCGTGTTTCGTAAGCGGCCTGGATGCAATCGGCGTCTTTGCAGGTATTGCGGCGTTTGAGCCAAGCGCGTTGCTCTGGAGCGAGTCGCTCCTTATCTTCGTAATCGTAAACAATCTCTTGGTAAAACCCTGCCAGTATTACATCAAGCTGCGAAAGGTATTCATCTGCGCAAATGGTTTTTTCCACAAAGGTGCGAGATTTTGTGCAGTCAAAACTTGGTTTGAAATCGGTTTTCTTGTTTGCGCTTTTTTTAATGGGTTCGCCTTTTAATATTTTGATAGATGCTATAATTTTATGTATCATTTCTCGCTGTTTTTCATTGTCAAGCTCTAGGCTATAATTAGAACCAACAGTAAACGAAACGCCATATGGAGAGTCAACGAGAGCGCTGTAACATAATTGCGGCACAAAACCTGGAAAAGGAGCCCCAGTAAAAGCGTCGACTTTTTCATAAATATCAAAATTTCCGATAGAACCCATTTTAACCGCTTTCCAAACTTTTCCCATTGGAGAAAGGTATGCCAAAACACCCGGTGGAAGTTTTCTGTTATTATCAGGGTTTTTATCTAAAAAATTTGATTGTTTGATTGTTTCAGAAAATTCCTTACCTGAGTCAAAACATATCGTCAGTTCAAACTTGTGACTTGTTATTAATACACATGTTTTATTTTGGTTATGTTCAGACTTTTTCAATTTTTTGTAATTATATGGAATAATAATCTCGGCCTGCCCAACTATTAATACTTGTTCTTCGGCTTTGGCACTGCTCGTACTAATTAAAATAAAAGGTAAAATCAATAAATGAAATTTGTATTTCATGAGTCATTCTCCATTCATAAGAATATTGAATATTCTTTTCGTATTATCTTTACGCTCTTCAAGTCCATTAGGATCACCGGTATTAGAGTTGACACCGTTTATGGCTATGGATACACCACGCACATCAGCTTCAATATCTTTAACTCTTTCAGATTCGGTAATTTTAGAATTTATTGGTGTTGGCCTGCCTGCTGTCCAATACCAACAACCAGCATCAATAGTTAGATAATCCTCCATACCAACTATTTGTGGATTATCTATTTCGGCAGCTTTCTTTTTGGAATTATCCCACCAATGCCAATCATAATCCCCCTTTTCTCCATAGCTCTTCTGCTCTCTCAGCCATCCACGATAATTCCAATAATCGGCATAATTTGACCTGCCGGTAAGTTGTTTCATTCCACGGTCTCTGAATTTTATGGCGTCCTCTTTTCCTAAGTTGCCATTATTATTACTATATCCCATTTTGACATAATAATCATCATCTGGGTTATTGTACCATCCACCGACTTCCGATTGCAGACTTGCCCTATACCGTTCTCCTGATGAGGATGCTTCAACCATTTTACCTAAGCATTCAGACTCTACAGCGCCTTGCCCAAAGAAATGCGACATTCTTGCTGGTGTTATTATCAGATGTTTCAGCATCAGTTTGTTCAGTATTCCCCGATACCTTTCCCGAATTGCGTCCGGAGTAGTTCCTGATATCCAATTATTTTGGATATTACGCGGATAGTATTCGTCATCCGAATATATCCTCGCTAGTTCCACGCGATCCAGCCATGTGCACTTGCCCATGTGCGCAATAAACATCACCTTGCTCTTTCAGGACAGACAAAGGTTGAACAGATTTACAATTTTTCTCATTTATCACTTTCTGGAAAACGAAACAACTCAATCTCACGCTCATCCTCCTCAGAACAGGGGGATTCATTTTCTTTGCAGATTTCCTTAATTCGTATTTCATAAGCAGCCTGAATGCAATCAGCGTCTTTACAGGCATTACGGCGTTTGAACCAAGCGCGTTGCGCTAGTTGATCTTTTTCATGGCTTTTAAAATATGGTTTATCAAGAAAGCTGTAATAACCCGACAGCATTACATCAAGCTGCGAAAGGTATTCGTCTGCGCAAATGGTTTTTTCTACAAAGGTGCGAGATTTTGTGCAGTCAAAACTGGGTTTGAAATCGGTTTTGTTGTTTGCGGTTTTTTTAATTGGTTCTCCTTTCAGAATTTGGATGGATTTTATAATTTTGTGTATCCATTCGCGTTGCTGATTTGGAGAAACTCTGTAAATAGATATTACAGAAAATGAAACTCCGTAAGGTGAATCCACTAGAGCGTAGTAACACATAGCGCGAGATTGGTTTTTGTCATTTTCCGTGCAAAGATAGTTAGTATTTTCATAGATGCCAAATTTTCCGATGGAAATTTTCTTAATGGGTATCCAAACATTACTTAGCTGTCCGAGCCCCGCCAAAACACTCGGCGGTAACTTTTTGTTGTTATCTGGATTTCTGTCCGAAAAAGAGCCTGAATCAGTACCGAATTCCTCAGAAAATTCTTTTCCTGTAGTAAAGCATATTATCATCTCTAATTTGCGTTCCAGTATCACTATGCATGTTGCCTTTGAAGAATATGATCCATTCGAGAGATACTGGGTTCGTTTTAGCAACTGATAATTCATTGGAACTAGAATTTCAGATTTTCCAATGGTGAAGATTTGCTCTTCAGCCTTCGCACTTATAGTAAGAAATGGTAGAAGGATAAAAATAATAATATATTTCATTTCTTACTCTCTGCGCATGAGAACCTTGTCGGCTCTCTTCGTGACAGTTTGCCGATCATCCAGTCCGTTAACAGCGCCATTGATAGCCCTTGTTACAGACTCAATGAGGGAATCGGAAACATTATTACCTTCAGTGATGCGCTTGTTAATTGTGGCAGACCTACCCCCTATCCAATACCAGCAACTAGCGTCAATGGCTTCATAATCATTGACGGATATTCTTTGCGGATCATCAATTACGGCTGGCTTTTTCTTGCTATTATCCCACCAATGCCAGTCGTAATCCATTCTTTCTCGCAGCCATCCTCGATAATTCCAATAACCCGCGTAATTCGACCTGCCGGTGACTTGTTTAAATCCACGCCCTCGAAATTTTATCGAATCACGCACAATAACTTTAACCCCATTTTGTTCTTTCTCATGGGTTCCTTGGTTTCCATTTGAGAATCTATAATCTTGCTTAGATTTCTTAGGAACATCAATGCCATCAAAATAAATGTCTGCCGGGTCGTTATACCACCCTCCGGTTTCCGGTTGTACACTCGCTTTTCCCTTATTAGTTCTTTCCAGCATCACGCCCATACGCGAGGACTCATGGCCACCTTGCCCCAAGAAATGCGCCATACGGGTTGGTGTCACCACCATGTATTTCTGCATGAGTTTATTCAATATCTTCCGGTATCTTTCCCGAATTTTGTTTGGGGAGTCTTTTATATACCCATCTTTTATATTCCCTGAATAATCTCTATCCAGATATATCTCTGCCAATTCCCTCCGATCCAACCACATACACTTGCGCATGTGCATGATGAACATCCTCGGCGGCAGATGCCAACAGTCCGATGGGTTGATGGTAAACGGCACCTGGGGCGCGGGCGGCAACAGGGTATCTTTTGGATATTCTGGTTTCTCCGGTTTCCTTGGCGCTTTAGGCGGGTCGCCGGGCATGGCAACAGCCTCCGGGACTGGCCCTTCCTTTTTATATATTGCTTTTATGTAATTCTCGTAATCCTTGACATGCTTATTGTGTTGCTTCAACTTCTCATTGTATTCTTTTTCGTCTATTTCGTATTGCTTCATTGCTTCACTATGGGTGCGATTTGACTCCGCCCAATTTTGAATCGTCTCGTTGTATTTCTTATACTCTGTTTCCAGTTGTTGAATCTTTATGTTCGCTTTCTCATTACCTTGCTTCAATTCCTCCCAAAAAGCCATCTTCTTGTTATGCTCCTGGAGCCTTCTGTAGTTCTCCTCCGTCATTGGCGCGGCCAACCCTGAATCGAGCGCCTCTTGCGTCTTCAACCAGCCCCAACGCTGATCCACCGTGCCCGCATCCCAATCCGCTGGTATCCGCAGGAATACTTTTCCAATCCGGCGCATAAAGAAAGGGTGATCCAGCCTGCTTTCGCGCTGCTTCAGTTTTTCTCCCTTGCTCAACCGGGTTTTTTCGATGGGTTCACCAAAGTCTTCCAGCCAATGAAATACTTTCGGCGAATCGCACCGGCTGTTCCCGTCATTGTCGTCCTGGATGACGTTCCACCCACAAAACTCCGGAAAATCCGCATCGCTATAGACCGTGACCTTGCCCGGATCATTCAGGTTGATATAGCCCGTATCACCATTCATATTATAGACGATTTCCCGGAAGTGTTTGATCTTTTCTGGCTCCCGTAGCTGATCCGGGCCTACGACAACCCGCCCGAAGCGCAGCAACTCATAGACGGCGCTGATGGATTGCCATTTTTTCTTTTGTCCGGGTACATATTTCGTATTCTTGTAGAGGTTTTCTTCATATGCACTAACAATTTTTTTTGCATCATTCATGAGGGTATATTCGTATCCCTTCGCCGTGACGATGGAATCTTTTGGCTCTTTCGTGATCGGGAACCAATCCCCCCTATACGGCCAGAATTCCCTGGTCGTCTCCATAATACAGTCGCCGTTCTCAAAACGCATGGTGACAACCAAATCCTGTGCGGTCTTGAACACACGCTCCGGTTTCTTAAAAACGATCACTGCCTTTGGTACAATATTTCCTTTTTTATCCCTGATCCAGTCAAATTTCAGACTATCCCCATCCATCATCGCTGTGACGTATTTAGCATTTCTGTGATTGCTGCCCTTCTTCTTCCAGTTCATGAATTCGGGCAATGACGCGCCATGCTTCCCGGCAACGCTCTCCGGGGTATCCCCTGCCTGGATGGCGTAGGTGTCTTCTTTAATATCCTTTGCGTCGAATACCTCTGCCCCTGCCTTGATATAGAAGTGGGTATCCCCATACACGGCATCCGTCCGCCCGTTACTGCCGGTTTTCAGCTTTTCGCCGGGTTTGCGCCCAAGCAGTTTAGTCAGGTTCTCCGTGTCGCAGACCAGCTCGAAGTGCGTCTGGTAGGTCTGCCCATAAATGTGTCCTGGCATGCCGAGTTTCGTATTACGGGGCACGATTTCCCCCAGGGAGTATTGCTCAGGCTTACCAGCCTCCTTGTACAAGGCCAGTTTGTCAAGATGCATGGCAATGGAGTAGAAGGTGATATTCGTTGCATTGTCGCCTTCCCCAATCTCTATGGTATGCCGCAATACCACGCAGCCATTGTCCGTTGCCCCCATATAGCGCAGGGGGGCATTTTTGTCATCTGCCCTGCTTTTACTCAGTTCCGATTCCCGGCTGTAGACCAGTACACCGTCCGCAATGGCTTGCAGTTCTGTACTGTTCCCCGCGCTCGCCCTGAGATGAACGCCACTGTGCCAGCACATTTTGCGGCTGACGCCCCAAGCCCCATTGCCCGGTAGCCCTTCGATCATGCCCTGGACAAGTTTGTCCCGGCTGTCGACAGCTTTTTGCACCCTTTCCAGTGCCTCTTCTTCGGTTTTCTCTTTTTCTGCAATTTCGTCAGGCGTATGCGTTACAACAACGACGGGCATAGATGTCGCAGCAGCCATGCGAAACACGCTGGCCATCGCTGCGTCTGTCGATAGAGGGGCGAACATTGGGTCTAGCGAAACATCCAATGGCATGATTGGCGGTGCCATCGCGGGAGTGGTCTTTGGGTAGGCATCCTCCAGCTCATGTATTGCTTTCCGTAAGGCATCTGCCTCCTTACCAATTTCCTTTTCGGCCTGCTCTACCTCCTTTTCGGCTTCCGCGCCCGCATCCAGATCTTCCTTAATCTTGGTATCAGTGTATGTGCTCGGGAAAGGCGGGCTGAAAAGCATGATGAACCTCTTTTTATTGATTTATGCTAAACGGTTGAATGGATGGCTTAAAGGGAGAGCGGCGAGTTGTCTTCTACTTCGGTGTCGAAATTGGAATCCGGGAACTGCGGCATGTACACGTTCATGCTGGCCGGACCGTCAAAACTGATGTTTGCAGCCTTCATGGAAAGTTTTCCGGGGCTGCGGATGTCTATTTTTCCGTCCTTGAGCCGGATGTACGCACCCGCACAGGTGAGCAGCATCTCTTCCCCGGCGACAGCGGTAAGTTTGCCCTTGTTGGCGTGAATGCGTACATTCTGGTCGCCCACGATTTCCACGTCGCCCGATTGGGCTTGCAGTTGAGCATGCCCCTTGGCGGCGATGAGTTTCAGGTTCACCTTGTCACGGACGCCGTGCACGAAGAGGCTGATCTTCTTGCCCACGTTGTGAATCCATCTTCTCGCCGTGGTTTGCTGCGTGTCACGCTGGCTGATGGTGTCAAGGTTCCCCCTGCTCGTGAGTACCATCTCCTGCGGCGTGACAAGGCCGATGCCCTCTACGCCGCTCATCAGGAGCACAGCTTGGCGGCCGGGCTGGCTGCCCGTCGCGCTGTTGTGATTCGGGTCGGTGTTGGTTCCGGCTTCCCAGGCCTTGATGGCTTCAACCAGGTGGTCGAGATGCCTGCTCCCAAGCGTCTGGCCTTTCCTGCCTTCTTCATCAAGCCCTTCGGAGCCGATCTCTAGCTTGTCCGCGTTCTGATGTTCAGCGGTGTCGGAGAGCGTCTGTGCCGTTTGGCGCGCAGACTCCAGTTGCGCCTGTGCGCCTTCCCGTGCAAGTTGTTTTCCGGTGGCCCCCGGTTGGGCTTCGGTGGTAATCAGTAACCCTTCTGTCGCCCGGATTGCCCCGTGGTGGTCGGTTCTGAGTTCAACCCCGTCCCCCCTCGGCTCGGCTTCACCCTCCGTCCGGGGATGCGTGAGGAAACCCATGTTCAACTGCGTCTTGCCGTGCTCGCTGGAGAGTTTGGTACGTACCTGATTCTGCGTGTCGTCGAACAGAAGTTCGTTGTACTGCTGGCCATGATGCTCTTTCGACTTGATGCCCGTGAGCGCCCGGTTGGCGGGCAGGCTCCCAACCCCGCTGAACCACGGGTTCGGTTGCCGCCCGTTATGCACCACGCCGGAGATATAGGGCCGGTCGATGTCCCCTTCGAGGAAGCTCACCAGCACTTCCTGTCCGATCCTTGGAATGGACTGGTGTCCCCAACCCTGACCCGCCGAAGGGGATGCGGCACGTATCCAGCAAGAGGAATTTTCATCGAAGTTTGCACCGAACCCCGGATGTTCCTTGGGCCGTTGCCAGTGGAACTGGATTTTGATGCGGCCAAACTCGTCCGTATAAACCTCCTCCCCTTCGGGGCCGGTGACGATGGCCGATTGCAGCCCCCGCGCGGTTGGTTTGGCGTGCGCCGTGTGCGCGTAGGCAGGCGTCAAGGGCAGCCCGCGTTTTCGGGCGCTGATCTTGACCCAATAGGGCGGCGGCGGGGCAGTGTCTTCACACTCCCGTTTCAGATGCTTGGTGAGGCTTTGGGGCAGGTTATTGTGGGCGGAAAATTCCAGCTTGCAGGCCACGAATTCGCGCTCCCCGTCATCATTGAAACGATCAAACCAGGGATGGCCTTTCAACTGGAACCATTGCCCGGCAGTGAGGTCGCGCAGGTTGCCTTCCCCATGATGCCCGCCCTTCATCCGGTCGTGCACGTCTTGGCGCAGCGTGGCGTAGCGGTGCAGTTCCTCACTATCCGGGGCGTAGTAGAGCGTCTGCGCGTCAAAATCTTCCAGGCTCGACTCGGCGGGAATGTTCCTGACTTCCCCGTCCCGTTCTTCCCAACCGCTGTCCCAGAACGCCTCATCGACGCGTACGCTCTTGTAGTCGTAGCTCGTGAGTCTCGTCGCGCCCGGCCCGATGCGCTTCGTCTTCGTCCAGACAGTGAGGCTGTCCTCCGGTTCGGTCGCATCGGCCCGGTGAAACCGCACCGTGCCCTGGCCCGCCTGCGCCAACCCCCAGGGATCGTCGAAGGCAACGAACCGGCACGTTGCCACATCCCCGGACTCGTGCTCCCAACGGTAAGCAATACCTTCCTCGAACAGCAGCCGCTCGATAAAGGCCAAGTCCGTTTCCCGATACTGGATGCAGTAGGAACGCACCGGGTACTGCTTCGTCAGGCCGAACTTCAGTTTTAGCGTTCTGCCGATGGCACGGTTGGCGTTGAGGTGCTCGGCAAGTACCTGCTCCACGATGTCGGGAACGTTCTTTTCCTGAAAGACGCGGCTCGTCGTGCGGTAGCGCAGAAACGCCACCGGCGGCTCGATGGTGAGGAGGTATTTTGCAAAACCGCCGTCGGAGGGCAGCGCCTTGACGGCGGAAATCAGGCCGCAGCGGGTGATCTGCCCAACCTCGCCGTTGATGAGGATGTCGATCTGCGCGTCCAGCCCGAGCAGGCCGTCGAGCGGGATGAAGGCGTCTGCCGAGAGACAGGTTATTTCGTATCGAAAGTTCTCGGAGAGGGCCTCACTGCCTTCGAGGGATTGAGGCAGGAGCCGGTCATCATAGGTTTTACCGTCGCCGATCTGGAGCGTGAAGAGGCGGTTATTTTGCGTAAAGGCGCTGGCAAAGTCGGCCAGCATGTCCTCCAGCGCGGGAAACGGCAGATCGGGAAGCGCCGCCGAGAGCTTTTCCAGCGGAGTTCTCAGACTGTTGATGCTGTTTTTAACGGCAGGTCTGAAGTCCATGATTTCCTGTCCACAAAAAGTTTTTCCGTCATAGGCTGTTTGAACATCAAGAATGTCGTAGATACTCAAACATTTATAGATTATAAATGATAATCACAGAATTTTAACTAATCACCTGTGATGTTATTGATTCTGTTGCATCCAACGATCATGACTGCCATTCAACGATCAATCAGTCATGATCAAACGTTATCACTCTGCGCTGGCACACCGCTTGGGACGGAACCTTGCTTACTATCGCAAGCGCGCCAAACTCACTCAGGAGCAGTTGGCGGAAGCAATCCAGGTGGAGGTGCTGACCATTTCCCGGTACGAGACGGGGGCTAACTTACCGTCGCTGGTTACGCTGGAAGCTGTGTCGATGTCATTGCGTGTTTCGATCACCGATCTGCTTTCGGAAAAGGCGCTTCCTCGGTCGAATGAGGAGGAACAATGTCTGGTGATGCTGAAATCGCTTTCGCCCGATGAGCGTTCTACTGCAATGAATGTGTTGTCGGCACTGGTTGATTCCCTGCGCGAACAAAGGAAAAAACCTCGCACGAAAAAGAAGTCCAGGGTGGATTCGCAAAATCTGGATCAATGACGATTCCTGCCCTTCGGTTGCCGCAACTTCGCGCAGCAGGCCCGGTATCGGGGAGATGAGGAATTTGGGGAGGTCAAACGGCGCTTTTTCGGGCATGAGCGAGAGCAGATACGTAGCGCACGGCGTCATCAGTCGATTGAATGCCCGTAGCCTCGCGTGACAATTTTGTGACTCGCACTCATTGTCCCATGTCATCCATTGCCGTTTCTGTCGTCCATTGCGTGGAATCGGATAACGTAAGCTATTGATTTAACGAAAACTACAACTTCATTCTGTCCCTCGCAATGACGGGGTAGGTTCGTCATTGCGAGCGTAGCGAAGCAATCCAGTTTGTACGGACTTGAATCAAAAATGCTCTAGCCCGGTATTAGCCAGCCCGAATCGGGATAGGGGCGGCTAGGAAACCTAGCCGATCCCCTCCCACACCACCCGGCATGCGGGTCCGCACCGGGCGGTTCGAGCAGTTGAGGTCATGAGAGCCGGGGAACACCCAGCCGGTCG
>Ga0123357_10000286_pt1 | contig 48390 bp, 13 predicted proteins | sample TergutEmb28metaG_FD_89873 | JGI IMG/M metagenome (GOLD analysis project Ga0123357, IMG submission 89873) | Embiratermes neotenicus P4 segment gut microbial communities from Petit-Saut dam, French Guiana - Emb289 P4 | ecosystem: Host-associated > Arthropoda: Insects > Digestive system > Gut ...
CCCCCCGCCCCCTCCCCCCCCCGCCGCAACCCCCGCCCCCAACCCCTTCACCCCTCCCAATTTCTCCCTCCCCCAATTCCCCGCCCGCGCCTTCAACCTCCTCGACTACGGCGCGAAAGGCGACGGCGTCACCAACGACACCCCCGCCCTCAACGCCGCCATCGCCGCCTGCAACGCCGCCGGCGGCGGCACCATCACCATCCCCGCCGGCAAATACCTCGCCGCCTCCGTCCACCTCCTCAGCAACGTCTGCCTCGCCCTCGACCCCGCCGCCACCATCACCGGCGGCCCCGCCGGCGCCTTCCTCCCCGCCGAGCCGAACCCCTACGACAAATATCAAGACTTCGGCCACAGCCATTTCCACAACGCCCTCTTCTACGGCGAAGACATCGAAAACTTCGCCCTCCTCGGCGGCTCCATCGACGGCGGCGTCATCATCACAGGCGACCCCGCCGACGGCGGCGGCGACAAAATCTTCGCCATCATCCGCGGCAAAAACCTCCGCTTCGAAAACACCACCTTCATCAAAGGCGGCCACTTCGTCTACCTCCTAAACGACTGCGAAAACATCACCATCGCCCACAACACCATCCTCAAATCCCGCGACGCCATCGACCTCATGGGCTGCCGCAACGTCCAAATCCACGACAACAACTTCACCGGCTGCTCCGACGACACCATCGGCATCAAATCCGACTACGCCCTCGGACGCCGCATCACCACCCAAAACATCTACGCCTGGGACTGCTACTTCGAAACCAACTGCAACGGCGTCCAATTCGGCTCCGAAACCGCCGGCGACTTCTACAACGTCAACATCTGGAACATCACCATCGGCAAAGCCGGCAAAGCCGGCCTCGGCATCACCAACAACGACAGCGCCATCATCGACGGCGTCCGCATGGACAACATCACCATCACCGGCGCCACCTGCCCCATCTACATGCTCATCTCCGACCGCCTCCGCACCGGCGAACCCGGCGTCACCCCCGGCGTCATCCGCAACGTCACCCTCTCCAACATCACCGCCACCGACTGCAAACCCAACGGCTCGAACAACGTCATGCCCTCCGCCATCTCCGGCCTCCCCGCCTACCCCCTCGAAAACATCACCCTTGAAAACATCACCATCACCATGCCCGGCGGCGGCACCGAAGCCGACGCCGCCATCTACAACCCCATCTACCCAACCGACTACTCCCCCCGCAGCATTGGCCCCCTCCCCGCCGCCGCCCTCTTCGCCCGCCACGTCCGCGGCCTCACCCTCCGCAACGTCACCCTCTCCACCACCGCCCCCGACAAACGCATCCCCCTCGTCGCCCTCGATGTCGACAGCCTCACCCTCGACCACCTCGACACCGGCACAACCGACGCCGCCCCCGCCCGCGCCCGCCTCGACAACATCACCAACCTCGAAATCCTCTCCAGCCCCGGCCTCCCCGAAGGCATCACCACCTACACGCTGACGAACAACACCCAACCCACCACCTTCGAAGCCGAGTCCCTCCCCTACGCCATCACCGGCCCCGTCACCTGCACCATTGCCAAAAGCACCGACCTCAACCCCAGTGGCGGCGCCTACCTCACCCTCAACGGCGGCACCATCGGCACCACCCTCGCCTTCACCCTCCCCGCAATCCCCCAAGGCACTTACAACCTCACCGTCGGCGCCAAACAAAACAACAACCGCGCCACCGCCCAACTCCAACTCGACGGCGCCAACCTCGGCCCCCCCTGGGATCAATGCGGCAGCGCTGGCGCGATGATAACAAAAGACTACGGCAAAGTGACCCTCGCCGCCGGCGCGCACACCATTGCCATGACCATCACCGGCCGCTCCGCCACCTCCACCGGCTACACCCTCACCGCCGATTACTTCCGCCTCACCCCCGACGCAGCCACACCCGCCGCGCCCACAGTGACAAACGTCGCCTCCGCCCCCGCCGTCGCCGCCGGCGACACCATCACCATCACCGGCGCAAACCTGAACGGCGCGAACGTCACCGTCACCATTGGCGGCGTGCCCGCGACCATCCTCTCCAACGACGGTGCCACGCTCCAAGTCATCGTCCCCGACAACACAGCCAACGGCACGATAACCATCACGACCGACGCCGGCGCCATCACCGCTACGCAAACCCTCATCATCACGCCCCCCGTCCCGCCCGCCCCGCCCCCCGCTCCCGTGCTGGCCATAGCCAACAACCAATTCATGCTCACCCTCGCGCAACCCGCCAACTCCACCGACACCTTCTCCCTCACCTCCAACATTCCTTGGATAACCCGCGTCGAATCCGGCACCGCCGCCACCTGGCTGACCTGCGCACCCGACACCAGTGCCGCCGCAACCAGCGGCACCGTCACCCTCACCGCCAAAGCCACCACTGCGAACACCACCGGCGCCCCCCGCATCGCCAGCCTCGTCGTGGACGGCGGCGCCGGCCTCACCCGCACCCTCATTGCCACCCAAGCCGCCACCAACACCCCCGGCCTCGCTCCCGCCGCCCCGCTCCCCATCGGCGCAACGCTCACCCTCGCCCTCACCGCCACCACCCCCCGCGCCTACACCATCGTGACCGGCACAACCCTCACCACCACCGACGCCACCGGCACGCTCACCCTCGCCTGCGAATACGCCGCCACCGGCTCGACCGCCACCCTCATCATTCCCTACTTCGACAGCGTTTACTCGCTCCAATTCACCACCACCGCTGCCGGCGCCCTCACCCTCTACACCTTCGACGCCGCCGGCCCCCACGACCTCACCGGCGCCTTCACCTATGCCGCCCCCCCCGCGCCGCCCCCCGTCACTTATAACCTGACCCTCTACAACGCCACCGCGACCCCCGCCGCCAGCTCCTACGAAGCCAACGCCAAAATCACCCTCGTCGCCGCCCCCCCCGCCGCCGGCAAAATCTTCGAGCAATGGACAACCAGCAACGGCGGCGCCTTTACCAGCCCCGCCACCGCGACCACCACCTTCACGATGCCCCCGAACGCGACCACCGTCATTGCCAACTACAAACCCCAACCCGCGAACAACGGCAACAACAACACCGGCGGCAGCAGCAGCAGCGGTGGCGGCGGAGGCGCGCCGACGCTCTGGTATTTCGCCGCGCTCGCCGCGCTTGCTCTTTTGGAGTGCGGTGGCAGAGCGAAGCGGCGACACCGCTTTGAGCGATTCACGCCTGCCACCGAAGTATCGCAAGCATCCAGCCTGCTCCGCAAAACACACCGCAAAATCGCACACAAACATGACCGATTGATTCCCCCATGAAACGAGCGCACCTCCAAACGCTGATGTTTTTTTTGGGATTTGGGATTTGTCAAACTGTCGCTTCGCTCGGTAGTCGTTTGGAATTTATTTGGGATTTGGGATTTCGGGATTTGGGATTTCCCGCCGCAGGCGGGCACTAGGCCAAAAGGACTAATAGGCAAAGTTGTGAAAGCCTCCTCACTCGCTTGTTTTCATAACTGGTGAAACCCTCTCACATCACACCTTTCGCGCCCACGCCTCTCGCTGTTTCGCCATTTTGCCATTCCGCCTCGCGCCCTGTATTTATCACATAACCTCCCGCCTCCTCCCGCCTCTCACCCGCCTTCCACCCGCGCTCCCCGTTCCCCTCTGCCTTCCTACTTCCTACTTTCTACTTCCTACTTTCTCCTCCGCCTTTCTCCTTCTTCCTTTTTTCAAACTTCCAATAAAAAAAACCATGAAAGAAAAAACCACCAAACTCGCCTCCACCCTCTTCGCCTTCGCGGCCACTCTCACCGCCGCCGCCGCGCTCCTCCTCGCGCCAAGCCTCCGCGCGCAAACCACCAACGTCTCGACCAGCACCACCATCACCGTCATCGACTCCGGCGGCAATCCCACAAGCGACCATATCGCCGCTGTCGCGGGCACTTACGAATGGACCATCGAGGACGGAGTGACGCTGACCTTCAAGAACGACGGGCAATCCAATGCCAACGGCACCATCGCGAACTTCCCCGGCGCTGGGACTTTCACGTTTATCGTCAGGCCCGTCGGCAGCGGCAGCACGGGAAATGTCGTGTTTGACGGCGGCGCCAGTTTTCTGACGCCTTCCTTTTCCGCCGCGGGTTTGAGCGGCGCCGCGTTTTATCTGAACACCACCGGCCAGACAATCAACGTCACCAATGGCACGTTTCAGAATTACTGGGGCACGGGTAACGGCGGCGTTATCAGGTTGCAGGGAGCCTCCGGCGTGGGGCTTGCTTTCAACAACGTCACCTTCGTTAACAACGGCGCCGTCAGGGCCGGATCCAGCGCGCTCGATGGCGGTGTGTTGTGGGGCAGCACCACGGGCGCATCGGGAGTTTTTAGAACGGTCGCCTTCACAAGCAACACGCTCAGCCTGACCAACGCCGCCGGCACGGCCCTCGCCAGGGGCGGCGTGGGATTTTTCAACAGCGGCGCCACCCTGGACATGCAGAACGCCGTGTTCACAAACAACACAATCTACGTGAACGCATCGACCACCGCGACGGCGCGCGGCGGCGTCATTTATCAAACCGGCGGCGCCGGCCTCACCGTCCTGCGCAGCGGCACATTCAAAGGCAATGCCGCCATCGCCATCAGCAGCGGCGGCGGCGCTGCCTCGGCTTCCGGCGGCGCATTTTATCAAGACAGAGGCACCATTGATTTCACGGACGTCCTCTTTGACAGCAACACCGCCTACACCGACGGCGGCGCCTACGTCGCCGGACTCGATTCCACCAACGCCCCGGTCAGCGGGACGCTCAACAACGTTACATTCACCAATAACAGCGCCGGACGCGGCGGCGCCTTCGCCCTCGTCTACAACGGCAGCACAAGCGCCGCCTCGGGCATCATCTTCCACAACGACTCCTTCACGAACAACCACGCGGGCAACGTCGGCACCGTGACAGACGCCCCGGGCTTGGGCGGCGCCATGTTCCTGAACAAAGCGACAACGGGACTTTCCATTGGCGTGACAATCACCGACGTCCTCTTCGCCGACAACACCGCCATGGGCGCCAGCGGCATGGGCGGCGCCATCTACATGGACAACCCGACCCCCGCCACCATCAACGTCGCCGCCGCCGACCTCGCCTACACCGGCAACATCGCCTACGGTTCCGGCGCCACTGCCGACGCCACCAAGGGCGGTTTCGCCTACCTCGCCAATACCTCAACCCTCAACATCAACGTCGCCGACGGCAAAACCCTCACCATCGGCGCCAACACCGACACCGACGCCGACACCATCATCGGCGACGCCACCGCCGCCATCAACCTCAACACCGCCCCTGCCAACACCGGCGCCATCACCCTCAACGGCAACTCCGCCGCCAACCTCGCCGCCGTCACCATCGCCGCCGGCTCCCTCAAACTCGCCAATGCCAACGCCGCCCTCGGCGGCCCCATCACCATCGCCGCCAACGCCCGCGCCGGCGGCATCGGCGCCCTCGGCACCCTCACCCAAACCGTCACCCTCGCCAGCAACGCCACACTCCAAGTCGGCCTCCACGACGGCGCCTCCGGCATCCTCAACATCGCTGGCGACCTCCTCCTCAACGCCGGCTCCATCCTCGATTTCAACGTCTACTCCGACACCGATGCCGACCTCCTCAACATCGCCGGCGCCCTCACCCAATCCGGCGCCACCGCCAGCACCCTCAACTTCAACAGCCCCACCCTCTTCACCACCGGCAGCATCGCCCTCATCAACATCGCCGGCGGCCTCTCCACCTTCGACCCCGAACTCCTCGCGCTCACTTACAACAACGCCGCCACCACCGACGCCTACCTCACCAATGACGCCAGCAACATCTACCTCGTCTTCGGCGCCCCGCCCGCCCCCGACAACAACGTCCTCTACTGGACCGGCGCCACCGGCTCCTCATGGACAGCCGGCAACTGGCTCGCCCAAGGCACCGGCACCACCTACGTCCGCGGTGACATCATCAACATCGCCGACGACACCACCGGCGCCGCCGCCATCGAGACCAACACTATAAATATAGATACCACCGGCGCCGCCACGGTTGCCGCCCTCTACCTCAGCGGCACCACCTCCCTCACCATCACCGGCAACGCCCTCAACGTCACCTCCACCCTCGGCACCTTCACCGGCAGCGGAGCCGCCACCGGCAAACTCGTCCTCGGCGCCCAAGCCGCCGTCAACGGCGACAGCTACACCACCACCGGCAACACCTACACCGGCACCCTCGCCCTCGCCAACACCTACAACACCTTCTCCGGCGGCATCGACATCCACTCCGGAGAACTCGTTGGCAACGCCCTCACCCTCGCCATCGGCGCCTCCTCCTCCATCGCCATCGACACCCAAGGCGCCCTCACCTTCAGCCAGACCACCACCGGCACCTACGCCTCGCTCATCACCGGACGTGGCCGCATCAACAAAAACGGCGCCGCCACCCTCACCCTCGCCGCCAACAACTCCACCTTCACCGGCACCACCAACATCAACGCCGGCACCCTCGCCATCGCCCCCTCCGCCGCCCTCGGCGGCCTCATCAACATCAACCCCGACACCACTCTCGCCGGCTCCGGCGCCGCCTCCTCCGTCAACCTCCTCGCCGGCGGCACCCTCGCCCTCGCTGGCGGCGTCTTCACCATCACCGACACCCTCACCCTCGCCGACGGCGCCATCCTCCGCTACAACATCGCCGCCGGCGGCTCCCTCCTCGCCAACACCCTCGTCCGCGCCGCCGGCGACACCGCCACCATCGACCTCTCGGACTCCTTCAACGGCGCCTACAAACTCCTCGAAATCACCGGCCCCTCCGGCCTCCTCGCCTCCGCCACCAACAACCTCATCCTCACCCTCAACGGCGCCGACCTCGGCAACCGCATCTCCTTTGCCTACACCATCACCGGCAACTCCCTCTATCTCGACCTCGCCTCCGCCAACTTCAACCTCGCTTGGAGCGGCACCAACGGCTCCACCTGGGGCAACGGCTACGCCAACTTCCAATCCTCCGACGGCATCTTCATGAACGGCGACGCCGCCCTCCTCGACGACACCGTCGACGCCCTCTCCGGCACCCGCGCCGTCGCCGTGGATTCCGCCGGCGTGCAAGCCGTCGACATGCGCGTGAACACCGCCGGCGCCTACACCTTCACCGGCGGCGGCATCACCACCAGCGCCACCCTCACCAGCGACCTCGCCGGCGCCGCCACCGGCAAACTCACCATCGACGGCCCCGGCCTCGTCACCTTCTCCAACACCGGCAACCACTTCGAAGGCGGCATCCTCGTCAACGCCGGCACCCTCGCCCTCGGCGCCAACAACGCCCTCGGCGCCGCCGCCATCGCACCCGCCCTCACCCTCGCCAACACCGCCGTCTTCACCCCCGCCGGCTACCTCCAGACCCTCGGCGAAGTCAACACCGCCCCCGCCACCACCATCATCGTGGCCAGCACCACGATATCCGGCACCATCGCCTTCGCGGGCGGCGGCGTCATCAACGGCGCCATCACCGGCACCGCCGGACAAATCCAAGTCACCGGCGGCAACCTCGTCATCAACTCCGCCAACACCGCCCTGGCCGCCGCCACCGCCATCGCCGCCGGCGGCACCGCCACGCTCACCAACCTCCAAGCCCTCGGCACCGGCGCCATCACCATCGCCGCCGACGGCGCCCTCGCCCTCGCCAATTCCGGCACCGGCACCCTCGCCAACGTCTACTCCGGCGCGGGCCGCCTCATGTTCACCGGCTCCGGCACCACCACCCTCGCCTCCTCCCGCAACAACTTCACCGGCTCCGCCTACGTCGCCTCCGGCGCCAGCGTCCTCGTCACCCAAGTCGCCGCCCTCGGCAACACCCCCACCAGCGTCGAAATCGACGACGGCGGCAAAATCAACTACTCCACCTCCACCGGCGTCATCGCCAACAACATCTCAGGCTCCGGCACGCTCCAGATTCAATCCGCCAGCACCAGCGGCACCCAAACCCTCTCCGGCGCCATCACCGTCTCCAACATCGTCGCCCTCACCACCGGACGCATCCTCGTCGCCACCCCCAATTCCTTCGGCACCCCCGACACCAACATCACCCTTGCCAACGTCCTCGTCACCCTCAGCCAGCCCAACATGACCCTCGGCCACCTCGACCTGCACGGCGGCGCCCGCGTGGAACTCGACCCCACCATCTCCGTTGGCAGCACCCTCAACATCGCCTCCATCAACGCCACCGACCCCATCGGCACCACCCCCACCATCAGGGTCAACACCGACATCGGCGCCGGCGCCGCCAGCAAAATCATCGTCACCGGCACCATCGCCGGCCACCTCAATCTCGCCGCGACCAACACCGGCGACGTCCCCGCCACCATGCAAGTCACCATCCCGCTCATCGAATTTCCGGCGGGCAGCGACATCACCTTCGGCGGCGTCGGCGCCTTCGCGATACCCGGCAGCCTGACCGCCTACTCCTACATCATCGACCCCGTCACCGGCGACCTCACCGCCACCAACACCGGCCAGCTCAGCCTCACTGGCGCCTCGCTCATCGCCAACGCCTCCGGCGCCATGCCCCTCACCTGGTTCGCCGAACTCGACACCCTCGGCCAGCGCCTGCGCGACCTGCGCATGGACGCCCGCCCCGAACCCGGCTGGGACCGCTGGCTGCGCGGCTACACCCAACGCCTCAAAGTCAACGACAAGGACATGCTCGTCCCCTTCCGCGAAGACCAATACGGCATCGAAGTCGGCCTCGATTACGGCGGCGCCCGCAAAGACCGCAACCACCGCGGCTACATCGGCGCCTTCATCGGCTTCGGCAACTCGCAACGCCTCGTCGACTACTTCGCCCCCGGCCAGAACGGACGCGGCAACACCACCAGCTTCTACGCCGGCGTCTACGCCACCCTCGTTGCCGACAACGGCTGGTATCTCGACCTCGTCGGCAAGTATAACTTTTTCAAAAACAGCTACTCCGCCATCATCGACCCCGGCGCGCCCATGCGCTCCAACCTCGCCGGCGCCTATAACAACCATGCCCTCGGCGCCTCGCTCGAGTTTGGCAAACGCATCGGCAAACCCACCGGCTTCTACATCACCCCCAGCGCGCAAGCCGCCCTCGCCCTGATTTCCGGCGCGGGCTACGGCACCGACGAATACACCAACCTCAACGTCAACATGAGCTCGATCACCACCCGCCAATTCCGCGCCTCCATCACCGCCGGACGCGCCTGGGCCTCGAAAGACGGACGCATCTTCCAAGCCTACCTCAAAGCCGGCGCCGCCCGCCAGTGGACCAGTGGCGGAGTCATCACCGTCACGAAACCCAGCTTTGATTTCAAGGACAGCTACACGCCCTCCATCAACGGCGCCCGCGTCGACGCCGGCGCCGGCTTCAACTGGAAAATCTCCGACGACGTTCAGCTCTATTTCGATTACGACGCCTCCTGGTCGCGCGACTACCAAAAACCCTACGGCCTGAACGCCGGCTGCACCATCGCCTGGTAAAACAAAAGCCTGAAAGCCTGAAGTTCTGAAAGCCTGAAAAACAATCAAACAACCCACTCTAACCTAAGCCTCTCATGAAAATCACCACCATCATCCGCCCTCTGACCTTTGCCCTCTGCCTTCTGGCCTCTGTCCTCTGCCTCCCTGCCCCCGCGCAAGACGCCACCGCCCCCGATACTTCGGTGGCGCAGTCGCGCCCAATCCAAAATCCAGAATCCAAAATCCAAAATTTATCCGGCGCCATCCGCGGCCAAGTCAGCAACCAAACCACCAAGCAAGTCCTCGCCAACGCCAACCTCACCCTCCTCGAAACCAAGCAAACCACCATCACCGACGAGCAAGGCAACTTCATGTTCGCCCACCTGCCCCCCGGCGTTTACACCGTGCAAGTCGATTACCCGGGCCTGGACACCATGAAGCAGACCGTCACCGTCGGCGCCACCACGGCGAACGCGGACATCCAGATGAACAGCGAAATCTACCAGATGGCCAAATTCACCGTCTCCGGCGAACGCGAGGGCAACGCCTCCGCCATCGCCCAGCAACGCGCCTCCACCACCCTCGTCAACGTCGTCACCACCGACGCCTTCGGCGAAATCCCCAAAGGCAACATCGCCAACTTCCTCAACCGCATCCCCGGCATCGTCGCCACCACCAGCGAAGTCGACCCCTCCGACATCTCCATCCGCGGCATGGACTCCAACTACACCACCATCAACGTCGACGGCGTGCGCGGCGCCTCCGGCGGCGGAGGCCGCGAGCAAGACGCCGCCGCCTTCCCCACCGACATGATTGAACGCGTCGAAGTCATCAAAGTCCCCACCCCCGACGTTGAAACCGACGCCATTGGCGGCACCGTCAACCTCATCACCAAAAGCGCCTTCGACCGCACGGGCCGCACCCTGCGCCTGCGCGTCGGCAGCTCCTACAGCTTCACCTACGGCAAGTCCGTCGCCTACGACGCCTCAAGCTGGCTCGCCCCCATCCTCAACCTCGATTACGGCCAGGTCTTCTCGGTCTTCGGCGGCCAGCGCAACCTCGGCATCACCTTCAACGCAAATTGGAAACGCACCATGGACGTGCGCGGCACCACCTCCTGGGCAAACAGCGACCCCGATCCCGCGGGCACCATCGACCCCGCGACCGGCGCCGCCGTCCGCTACCGCCGCTTCCAAAACGCCACCACCTCCCTCCAAGGCAGGGATGGCGGCGGCGCCATGCTCAAGGCCGAATACAAATTCAGCCCGAATTTCTCCATCACCGCCAACCTCCGCTATTCCAATGCCGGCAATAACATGTATCGCGCCCGCAACCTCCTCTACGGAGGCAACACGGACTTCAACCTGTCCACGCCCGACTACGTCGTCGTGAACGGCGCCAATTACGGCATCGAGCTTTCAGACCGCACTCGCTACGAAAACACCTACACCGGCCAGCTCGACTTCCTCTACAACGACAAGGCGTCGAAACTCACCATCAAGGGATCCATTTACGACACCAAGGCCCACCGCCATGAGTATATGAACGGCAACTCCCTGACCCTCTATTCCGCGCAAAAAATCAACTACGCCCTTGACCGCAGGGCCGGCTATGTCGACCAGCGCTGGCCCGCCATCCGCGTTCTCAGCGAGCGTTACATGGGCAGCAACCCGATCGTCGCCGGCACCCAATACACCTCCATGGACATCAACCCCTTTGCCGACGACCTCAGCGCCGTGGCCACCAGCACTCAAAACCTGACCGAGTATTATGTGGCGACCGATGCCAACGGCGTCAATTCCGTGGCATCCCGCAATGTCGCCGCTCTCAATGTCAACAACACCACCCTGGAATGGCGCCACACCTACACGGACAACCCCATCTTTGGCGGCAAGGTGGACATCACCAAGGACATCGCCTGGATAATCCCCATCAGGTTCAAAACCGGCCTGTCCTACAAGGCCGAGACCAACACCTCATGGCAGTCCGACCTTCGCGGCAGGATTCTGACCGATCCGGACAATTTCGGCAGCAACCTCAGCTCCCTCATCGACCCAACTTGGAACTTCCAAGGCGGCCTCGGCCATTATCCCGCCGGCGACATGATCAGCTCCGATAAAATCACCAGCGCCCTGGGCATCAAACTCGTCGGCGGCACCGGCGACCCCGCCACCGACTGGGCCTACAACCCCAAGTATTTCTGGGTGGATGCGAATGCCACCCGCAGCAACACACTGCGCAACGACAGAACCATCACCGAACGCAACTACCAAACCTACTTCTCCGGCGAGGTGAAACTCACCAATTCCCTGAAAATCGTCGGCGGCGCGCGCCTCATCCACATCGAAAACACGCGCACCCAGCCCCTCTCGGACGGCCGCATTTACGCTGGCGACCCCAATGACCCCAATTTCGACCTCTCCTCCGCCCTCATCGTGGGAACCGTCAAGCAGTATTCCGGCCACGCGACAAACTCCAGAACCTACAACCGCGTCAACCCCTCCATCCAGATCAACTGGACCCCCATCAAACAAATCAAAGTCGTGGCCGCTTACACCACCCAGTCAAGCCAGCCAAATTGGAACAGCATCGTTGGCAGCGGGGACGTTGACTACACCACCAAGACAGTCACCACCCCCAACCTCGACCTCAAGCCCAGGGACGTGAAAAGCTGGGACTTGCAAATCGAATGGTATCCCACCCGCATGTCCGCCATCACCGTCGGCGTCTACCAAAAGAGCATCAAAAATTACGAACTGACCGGCTATCAAGCCATCTCGCCCTACCAAGCCCAAGAGCTTGGCGCCAGCCCCCCCGACATAGACTTCATCAACTGGAACTCCGGCGACCCCGCCGCCATGGAATCGGCGCTATGGTCCTGGTCCAGCAAATTCAGCATCGGCGACGCCCGCCAGCGCGGCCTCGAACTCGGTCTCATCCAGTCCCTCAATTTCATGCCCGGCATCCTGCGCGACTTTAACATCTTCGCCAACTTCGCCATCATCTCCTCGCAAGGCTCCTATGGCGGAAAGGCCACCGACATCTCCCAAGGTCTCACAAGAACCCTCCCCGGCCTGATTCCCCGAACCGCCAACGTGGGCATCGGCTGGCAGCACAGCCGCTGCGACTTCCGTCTCAACTGGAATTGGATGGACACCTATCTGCAAGGCAACACCACCTCCACCTTCAGCACCATTGAGAACCAGCAATACACCGCCGCCTACTGGACGATGGATTTCTCCGGCAGAATCAAACTCACCACTCGCGCCACCCTCTCCATCTCGCTCACGAACATCACCTCCAACAACAAGGCGACCTACAGGGCGAATCCCAAGGGCGGCCTCCTCTTCCGCACCGAAACCAACGCCCTCGGCTTCTTCGGCACCGCCGCCATCGACATCAACCTCTGATAACACACACCCCCGGCCACGCATAAAACTCAACCGAACCTCACTCACATGAAAACACTTCGCTCACTTTCAGTCCTCCTCCTCGCACTCGCGTTTGCGCCAATTCTTACCGCGCAAACCCTCGTCACCACCAACACAACCATGAGCGTCGGCACATCCCAAGCCCTCGGCGCCAACACCAATCTCGACTTCGTCGTCGATGAAGGCGCCACGCTCACCGTCCTCGGCCAGCCCGGCTGGGCCGGCGGCGGCGGCAGAGGCTCCATCTTCTACGCCTCCAGCGGCGCCGGCCCGTGGCATCTCACCATCAAACAAGGCGACAACGGCGGCGGCGCCATCGTCCTCAACGGCCAGGCCGACGCCTCGCACCTCAGCGTCACCAACCAAGGCGGCGCCATCCTCATGCACAGCGCCGCCGCCGGCGGCAACTACGTCACCCTCATCGGCGGCACGACCCCGGCCTTCACCGGCACCATTCAAAACTTCTGGGCCGCCACCAACGGCGGCGTCATCTACATGCAATCCGGCGTCACAGGCAACACCCTCACCCTGAATAACTTTGTCGTCACCGGCAACGGCGTCTCAAGCGCCGGCACCGGCAGCGCCTACGGCGGCGCGATTTCCCTCGGCTCGCAAAGCATCCAAAACGTCATTGTCGACCACGTCGCCTTCGCCAACAACCAAGTCTTGGCGCCATCCGGCTCCGCCCTTGGCGGCGTCCTCTACACCCAAGCCTCCGCCTCCGGCACCCTCGCCTTCAGCAACGTCACCTTCGACAGCAACAGCGTCAAGGGAGCCACCGGCAATGGCGGCGCCATTTGGGCGCAGACCGCCCAAATCACCCTCACCAACGCCACCTTCACCAACAACTTCGCCACCACCAACGGCGGCGCCATCTTCGCCAACGGCTCTCCCCTCACCTTCACCAACGCCACCTTCCTCAACAACACCGCCGACGCCGGCACCGGCGGCGCCATTCAAGTGGCCGCCGCCTCCACCCTCACCTTCAACGCCCTCACCGCCGACACCCTCTTCCAAGGCAACACCGCCAACGGCAACGCCAGCGCCATCTACCTCGCCGCCGCCGCCACCCTCAACCTCAACGCCGCCGCAGGCCACTCCATCAACTTCTACGACCCCATCACCGCCGCCGTCACCGCCGTCGGCACCGTCAACATCAACCAAGCCGCCGACAACACCGGCGCCATCCTCTTCGACGGCTACGCCAGCAACTTCGGCTCCATCACCACCGTTGCCAAAGGCACCTTCACCCTCGCCAACAGCGCCACCTACGGCGCCAACTCCAACAACACCTCCTTCGACCTCGCCTCCCCCGCCACCCTCACCGCCGACACCGGAGCCGACACCATCGCCGCCGCCACCATCAACCTCCACGCCGGCGCCACCATCAAACTCCTCAACAACGCCACCCTCACCCTCACCGCCGCCACTCACAACTACGAAACCGGCCTCAACCTCGCCGGCTACGGCGCCTTCGACCCCGGCGCTCCCATCGACACCGCCAAAATCACCGTCGGCGACCTCTACTCCCTCGCACCGCAAATCCTCGCCATCACGAACAACGTCAGCATGAACGCCGGCACCCTCCAATACGACATCTTCTCCGGCAACACCAGCGACCAAATCACCCTCACCGGCGCCGCCTCCGCCTGCACCTTCTCCGGCAACACCACCTTCGACTTCCACAACCTCATCTCCGGCACCTACACACTCCTCACAGCCAGCTCCATCACCGGCCTCCCCGCCACTCCCACCACCCTCCAAGACGGCGTCGCCCCCTCCACCCGCGTCCACGTCGCCTACGACACCACCAGCGGCACCTCCCTCCAACTCACCGTCGCCGCCACCAACGAATCCTCCATCTGGCAAGGTGGGGCGGACTGGAACTCCGCCGCCACCAACCTCGCCACCACCGACCACCGCTTCGTCGCCGGCGACATCCTCACCTTCAACGCCACCGGCGGCGCAAACCAACTCATCGACATCACCACCGGCGTCACCCTCGGCGCCATGACTGTCGACACCGCCGGCTCCTACACCTTCACCGGCGGAGCCATCACCACCGACGCCGCCAGCTCCAGCCTCGGCGCCGCCGCTGACGGCGCCCTCCGCAAACTCGGCCCCGGCGCCCTCAACCTCGACAACCTCGCCAACGAATTCACCGGCGGCATCATCCTCTCCGACGGCGCCATCGCCATCTCCAAAGCCGCCCAACTCGGCGCCCCCCTCGACAAAATCACCTTCGACACCTCCAGCCCCGACGCCCGCATCCTCGCCAAAGACAACCTCGCCATCGGGGACAGCCAGACCCTCGCCATCGCCGCCGGCAAAGCCGCCGGCCTCTCCGCCGCCGCCGGCAAAACCCTCACCTTCGACGGCGCCATCGCCTCCACCCCCACCTCCACCCTCAACATCAACCACGCCGGCGAAACCGGCATCGTCCTCCTCACCGCCGACCACACCGCCTACCAAGGCCAGACCGACATCCTCGCCGGCAACCTCAACCTCGCCGACACCGCCACCCTCCCCGGCCCCATCGCCATCGCCACCGGCGGCGCCCTCGGCGGCGCCGGAACCGCCACCGGCCTCGTCCACGCCGCCACCGGCGCCATCGTCCAAGCCGGCGACCTCAACGCCCCCGTCGCCCAAACCCTCACCCTCGGCTCCCTCAACCTCGACTCCGGCGCCATCCTCCGCTTCAACATCCTCTCCGGCGACGCCGACCCCGCCAACAGCGTCAACTCCAACCTCCTCGCCACCGGCGCCATCAACATCGCCGGCGCCCTCACCGTCGACATCAACGCCCTGCTCACCGGCAACTACAAACTCGTCACCGCTGGCGGCGGCTTCACCGGCCTCACCGACCTCTCCTCCAACAAACCCGACACCACCGTCAACGGCGTCGCCGGCAACCCTCGCATTACGACCCTCTTCGACATCGTCGGCAACGACCTCCTCATGTCCATCGACGTCAAAAATACCACGCTCAACTGGACGGGCGCCACCAACGACACTTGGGACACCAGCGGCGGCAACGTCAACTGGGTGGACAAAACCAACCCCGCCTTCCCCAACCGCCCCGACAGCTTCGTCTCCCACGACCGCGTCATCTTCGACGACACCTTCACCGGCGCCAACCGCGCCATCTCCATCGGCTCCGGCGACACCCCCGCCGACATCTACGTAGCCGACATGACCGTCAGCGGCAGCCTCGACTACACCTTCACCGGCGGCGGCATCATCTCCAAAAACGACGGCGACATCGTCGGCCTCGACACCCCCGCCACCTACACCCTCACCAAAACCGGCGCCGGCACCCTCACCCTCGCCAACAACCCCAACTACTTTGAAGGCGGCGTCAAAGTCCTCGAAGGCTCCCTTGTCACCTCCGTCGCCAGCATCGGCAACAACCACATCACCATCGGCAACGCAGGCACCGTGGTCTTCAACGAAACCGGCGACACCCCCGCCGTCTTCTCCGGCACCATTGACCGCGTGACCACGAGCGGCCCAGCCTACGTCATCTTTCAAAAACAAGGCAACGGCACCCTCGTCTTCGACGGAGCCAGCGTCAACGTCGTCAACTTCGACGTTCTCGCCGGCATCGTCGACATCCGCGATAATACAAGCATCACCGCCACCGGAGGCCTTCTTGTTTGGCAAAACGCCACTCTCAAAGTCGCAAATGCCACCCTGAATGCTCGCACGTTCAACCACCAAGGCATTGTCAACATGTTCGACAGAGCCTACACCCGCCTCACCATCAACGGTAATTATGTCGGCAATGGCGGCACCTTCCTCATCGACACCTACCTCAACGACGGCAAACCCGCGCTCACCGACACCATCCACATCACCGGCACCGCCAGCGGCACCTCCACCGTCCAAATCTTCAACAACGGCGGCCCCGGCGGCTACACCGGCACACCCTTCGGCCCCCAAGACCGCATCGACATCATCACCATCGACGGCCCCAGCACCGCCACCTTCAAACTCGCCGCCCGCACCAACATCGGCTCCTACGAATACAAACTCGACGCCGCCACCGACGACTCCTCCGGCGCCACCATCTGGTCTCTCATCTCCCCCGAACTCGCCCCCGAAGTCCAACTCTCCACCATCCTCGCCCCCATGTCCCACAGCATGGCCTATCTAAGCCTCACCAACCTCCAGGACCGCCTCGGCGAATTTCGCGCCGACCCCGCCCGCGCCAACGGCTTCTGGTCCCGCGTCGCCGCCGACACCAACTCCCTCAAAACCACCACCCTCGACAACGTCAAAGTCAACTCCGCCCTCTTCCAATTCGGCGCCCTCCACACCTTCAACGAACCCTTCGGACACCGCGACACCGCCCTCCTCGCCGGCTTCTTTGCCGACATGACCGACTCCAACTCCAACCTCCCCGCCGACAACGCCAACATCCACGCCAACCAAAAAGGCGGCGGCGTCTTCCTCACCTACAAACTCCGCGACTGGTATGCCGACCTCCTCCTCAAATATTCCGCCATCGAATTTCAACTCCGCCCCGCGGACTCGTATCTCTCCGCCAGCACCAAGACCCTTGCCTACTCGCTCGAGATCGGACGCAAAATCGACCTCGGCAAATGGGGCGCCCTTGAACCCCAAGCCCAGATCACCTCCCTCCAAATCAAAAACGACGACATGAAAGACATGTTTGCCCGCCGCTACTACATGCGCGACACCAACTCCCTCCAAGGCCGCCTCGGCCTGCGCTGGATAGGCAACCTCAACCTCCGCCGCTGGGGCGCCTTGGTTCCCTGGGTGCGCGTGAGCCTCATCAACGAATTTGCCGCCGACTACAAAACCGACGTCCTCGGCGTCACCTTCAGTGACACCTACGAAAACGACTTCGGCGGCGCCGGCGTGATGACCGACGCCGGTATCAACCTCGAACTGGCCCGCGACGTAAACTTCTACCTCTCCGCCGCCTGGGCGAGCCTCCCCGCCGCGAAAACCACGCGAGCCACCGCCGGCCTCCGCATCGCCTTTTAAGTATCGCAGGCTTCCAAGCCTGCTTCCGCGTAGGGGCGTCGCTTGCGACGCCCTTGCCTTTATCCAGTTGCAGCGGCGCCGTTCACGGCGCCTCCTATTTTTATCCAGTCCAGTGAGCGACGTTTACGCCGCTCCCTCCCATGTCATCCAAACCCACACTCCACGCCCCCCGCGCCACGCGCCCCCGCGTGGCCCTCCTCCTTTCTTCCCTCTTCCTTCTTCCTTCATCCTTTCCCTCTCTCCCCGCCCAGCAATTCCAAGACCCCATCTCCACCACCGAGTTGGAAGTAATCCCGCAACTCCCCCCGCTCCCCGAAAAAAACCTCCCCACCCCCGTCTTCAACCTCCTCCCCGGCAACCCCGCCTCCGCCGCGCCAACCACCGACTCCGAAGACGACGCCGACGCCATCGCCACAACCCGCCCAAGCGTCATTGCCGCGCTCTTTCGCCGCTCCAACCTCTCCCGCGTCACCCTCTCCCCCGACGGCAACTATCTCGCCTACGTGACCAAACCCCCCGCCCCGAAAATCGTCGTCGTGAAAACCACCGACCTCACGACCATCGTCTCCGCCAAATCCCTCCCCGCGAACCCCGCCACCGGATCCCCCTCCCCCCTCACCTGGCTAGGCTGGATCGGCACTCCCTCCGGATCGGGTAGCGCGGGCGTCCCGCCTGCCGACGAGGGTCGTCCCGACCCTCGCCCAATCCAAAATCCCCAATCCAAAATCCAAAATCCCTACGCCCCCCCCCGCCTCGTCGCCGCCGTCGACGTCCCCTTTCGCTACATCAACGGCGGCGCCACCGGCGGCATCTTCGCCATGAACGCCGACGGCACCGCCGACACCATCCTCCTCACCCCTGACAACGTCAAAAAAGTCGGCTTCCTCTCCAACTCCGAAACCCCCGCCTCCCAACTCCGCCAAACCACCGCCGCCGCCGGCCTCCTCCCAAGCGCCCGCTCGGAAATCGAAGTTCTTGCCGGCGACGGCTTCGACCTGAGCGCCCCGGGAAATTTCGACCCCCTCACCCAAGACCTCGACGCCAACCGAGGCATGATACAAGACGCCAGCCCCCGCTTTGGCGGCGACTCCGGTCTCGGCGACTCCTTCGGCAGAGCCTTTGGCAACCAGCCCAGGGCGCGCGACCAACCCCCGCGCTCCGTCTCGGTCATTGGCTACTGTGCCGACGACCCGCAATCCATCCTCATCCGCGCCCAATCCCTGCTTGCCTATGGCATCTACAAACTCAACGCCATCACTGGAAAATACACCAAACTCTCCGAGCAACTCCCCGACGCCATCTCAAACATCCTGCCCGACCGCCAAGGCCGAGTCGCCGTGGAGCAACCCAGAACCAACGACAAACGCTTCCCCCACCCCTACCGCTACGTAGGCCCCGCCGCCCGCAAAACCACCCTCGACAACCTAATCCCCCTCCCCGCTGCGCAGCCTTCCTCAATCCAAAATCCCCAATCCAAAATCCAAAATTCTTTTTCCGTCTCCCCGGAGAACATCTTCTCCCACCGCTCCATCCCCCTCGGCGTCGACACTGACACAGCCACCCTCTACTACGCCTCCAACGTCAACCGCAACACCTACGGCATCTACGCCATCAACCTAAAAACCGGCTCCCCCGTCCCCGTAGCGCCCGCCCCCGCCCCCCTTTCGGGTAGCGCGGGCGTCCCGCCTGCCGACGAGGGTCGTCCCGACCCTCGCCCAATCCAACATCCCCAATCCAAACTCCAAAATCCCTACGCCCTCGAAGACCCCACCGACACCCGCGACCTCTTCATCCCCCCCATCACTGGCTTCCCCGCGCAATCCCCCCTTATCTGGAACCGCCACACCAACAAACTCGCCGGCATCGTCATCGAAGGCACCCCCCGCACCACCCGCTGGTTTAACCCCGCCTTCCAAAACCTCCAACGCACCCTCGAAAAACGCCTCCCCGGACGCACCGTCACCCTGCAAGAATGGAACACCGCCGAAACCAAATTCCTCATCTATGCCGACGGCCCCGCTGACCCCGGCGCCTACTACATCTACGACTCCCCCACCCGCAAACTCACCGCCTTCGACAGCGCCTACGACGCCCTCAACGAACACACGATGCCCATTGTCTCCGAAATAAACCACACCACCCCCGACGCCATCCGTCTCACCGGCGTCCTCACCCAACCCGCCGAATTCCAAACCAAAACCATCCCCGTAATCGTCCTCTGCCCCCCGACCCCTTGGACGCGCCGCGAACTCACCTACAACCCCGAAACCCTCATGTTAGCCTCCCTCGGCTACATCGTCGTCGAACTAAACCCCCGCCTGGCCCCCGGCTTTGGTATTCCAATCCAAAATCCAGTTTCGAGCGAAGCGACAGGCTCGACATCCAAAATCCAAAATTCCAGCACCATCACCTACATCGCCGACCTCCTCACCCTCCTCGACGAACTCTCAAAACACTTCCCCATAAACCCCAAACGCATCTCCCTCATCGGCGAAAAATACGGCGGCTACATTGCCCTCCGCGCCCTCCAACTCCACGGCGACCGCTTCTCCTGTGCCGTCGCCATCGACGCCCCCGTGAACCCGGCCAAATGGCTCGACGCCATCAAACTCACCACCGGCGAAAGCGAACCCCTCCTCTGCGCCCCCTACTACGACACCCCGCAAGAACTCAAAGCCGCGCCCCTCATCAAGCAAACCCGCCTCATTCAAAAACCCATTTACGTGCTCAACCGCTACGTCATGCCCCGCGAAGGCCGTGACGGCACATCCATCCTGCAACCCGGCGAAGACATGTTCGACGACGCTCAAAAATTGGTCGACCAGCAGCACGCCTACGGCGTCGATTCCCTCTTTGAGCCGATAGGAGGCCGTTCCCGCGCCATCCTGCTCTCCGACGCCGAAAAATTCATCCGCTCCGTCCAGACCAACGCCCGCGTCCTCTTCGGCCCCCTCCGCGTCATCGAAACCCCGCCCGCCGCACCCGCCACACCAGCCAAAGGCGCCAAGCGCGCCAAGGCAAAGACCCAACCACAAAACTGAATCCATTACCAACCACCATGCACACTCACCGCCTCCTCGCTCTTATCCAGTTGCAGCGGCGCCGTTCACGGCGCCCCTCATTCTTATCCAGTCCTGTGCGCCGCGTTTACGCCGCGTCCCTCCTCGCCGCCCTCCTCCTTTCTTCCTTCCTCCTTCTTCCTTCTTCCTTTCTCGCCGCCCCCGCCCCCGCCATCACCGGCACCAACCTCAACATCAACCTCCCCATCCCCACTCTCTCCACCGATCCCACCTCCCCCAGACCCACCATCGCCTCCTGGGCCACCGATGCCGACGCCGCCCGCTACGCAACCTTCTTCTCGCAAATGCGCACCACCCGCGCCGCCATGTCCCCCGACGGCAAATACCTCGCCTACTCCATCTACGAAAACAGCACCATCTCCATCGTTATCGTTCCCATCGACCACCCCGACGCCCCCCTCCTCCGCCGCAACGTCCTCACCGACGCCGAAGCCACCCCGCCCCTCACCGACCAGCGCGAAAACACCCAAGCCGCCATCCGCTGGATGCGCTGGGTCACGTCCACGCGCCTGATCATCGAATTCAATCACAACTTCCCCGTCGGCGCCTCCGGCAGCGTCACCGGCGCCATCGTCTCCCTCGATATTGAAACCAAAAAAGCCATCATGCTTGCCACCCCCTTCATGATGCAATCCAGCGGCTTCGAATCCAGCGCCGCCACCCGCCCCATAAACCCCCTCAGCGGCAGCCTCCCCAGCTCGCGCGCCGCCACCGACTCCACCTCCGCCAGCACCGACGGCTCCGACGACACCAGCACCGACGACACCTCCATCACCGTCCCCCCGCCCCCTGCGGCGCTCGACAACAGCTTCCAACCCCGCGCCCCCCGCGTCATCGGCCTGTGTGCCGACGACCCCGAAAGCATCTACGTGCGCGCTGGCGGCGCCTACGCCTACGGCATTTTCAAAATCAACGTCATCACCGGCAAACGCAAAAACCTCTCCGAGGAAGTCCCCGGCGTCGACTTCTACAACCTCGCCGACCGCCAAGGCAAAGCCCGCATCATCCTCCCCATGACCACCGACGTCTCCTTCCCTCAAAACTACCGCATCAACATCACCCGAGGCCTCAGCCGCTGGAGCAACCTCGACAGCAACATCAAACCCAAACCCATTCCGGGTAGCGCGGGCGTCCCGCCTGCCGACGAGGGTCGTCCCGACCCTCGCCCAATCCAAAATCCAAAATCCAAAATCCAAAATTTCACCGTCTCCCCCGACAACTTTTTCGCCCGCCGCTCCATCCCCCTCGGCTTCGACGAAGACCCCGCCATCCTCTACTACGCCTCCAACCTCAACCGCGACACCTACGGCATCTACTCCGTCAACGTGACCACCGGCGAACACCGCGACTTCGCCTTGGAAAACCCCAAATACGACCTCATCACCCCGACCCCCGCCGGCTTCATCAAACCCCCGCCCCTCATCTTCGACCGCTTCACGCACAAACTCGCCGGCCTGCGCCTCACCGGCGCGCAACACACCACCCTCTGGCTCCGCCCCGAATTGCAGCAAGTCCAGCAAGCCCTCGAAGCCGCGCTCCCAAACCACATCGTCACCATCCTCGACTGGACCGAACCCGCCACCCGCTTCCTCCTCCTCGCGCACGGCTCCAACGACCGCGGCGCCTACTACATCTACGACCGCGACACCAAAAGCCTCCGCCAATTCCTCCGCCGCACCGACGCCCCCGACGCCACCCTCAGCCCCTCGACCGAGTTCGCCTTCGCCGCCAAAGACGGCAAAAAAATCACCGGCATCATTACCCTCCCGCAAAACGCCCCCGACAAAAACATCCACACCATCGTCGTCTGCCCGAACTTCCCCTGGGAACGCCGCGCCCCCGATTACAGCCCCGAAATCCAAGCCCTCGCCAGCATGGGCTACGCGGTCATCGAAGTAAATTCCCGCTCCGCCTTCGGCTACGGCCTCGACCAGCGCAAATCCGCGACGGACGCCGGCGGCCCCACCGCCTCGATGACCTCCGACATCCTCTTTGCCCTCGACGAACTCGCGAAATACGTCCCCCTCAGCCTCAAGCACGTCGCCGTCCTCGGTGAAAATTACGGCGGATACATCGCCCTGCGCGTCGCGCAAATGCACCCCGACCGCTTCCGCTGCGCCGTTGCCATCGACGCCCCCGTCGACCCTGCGGAATGGCTCTCCGACGTCAAAATCTCAACTGGCAGCACCGCGCAACTCCTCACCACGTCCGGCCTTGACCCCCGTGCGGAACTTGCCGCCGCGCCCCTCGTGCGGGACTCGCGCTCCGTGAAGCGCCCCGTGCTCCTGCTCAGTTATCCCGGCGCTGCCGGCGCCGACTCGCTCCCCAAAAAATACGTTGCCGCGCAACGCTTCTACGAAAGCGTGAAAGCCAACGGCGTGGACGCCTTCCTCGATGAAATCACCGACGAATATTTCCAAAACCTCCCCCAAGCGCGCGGTCACGTCTATCACCAAATAGAAACCTTCCTCAACTCCGAGATGTTAAAATTCACCGTGGACATCGGCCCGCTAAAAATCATCGACGACAAAACCCCGCCCAAAAAACCCGAAATCCCCCGCTGAGGAGAGCCATGAATTACTCGGTGCCATTCTCATTCCTGTCCGGTTTTATCCAGTCCAGTGCGCGGCGTTCACGCCGCCCCCTGCTCGTTGCGCTTATTCTCGCTGCTTCAGCCTTTCAGCCTTTCAGTCCTTCAGCCTTTTCCGCCCCGCACCCCTTTGTCTGCGCCGATTACACAGGTGGCAAAGTCCTCGTCGTTTCCGCCGCCGGAAAAATCGAGTGGGAATACCCAGCGCCCAACAGCAACGACCTTTGGGTGCTCCCCAACGGCAACCTGCTCTTCACCACCGGCACCGGCGTCAAGGAAATCGCCCGCGCCGCCAACCCCGGCGAAACCGACCGCGTCGTTTTCAATTACGACTCGCCCGCAAACTCGGAAGTCTACGCCTGCCAGCGCCTGCCCAATGGCGACACGTTTGTCGGCGAATGCACCACGGGCCGCCTCCTCGAAATCGCGCCCGACGGACGCATCACGCACCAAGTGCAACTCCCCCTGCCTCCCGGCAAGACCACCGGCGGACACACTTTCATGCGCAATGCCCGCCGCCTGCCCGACGGCGGTTATCTGGTGGCGCATTACGGTCTCAATGTCGTGCGTGAGTATGACCACGACGGCAAACTCCGCCGCGAAATCCCCGCCGCGGGCGGCCCCCACAGCGTCGTCCGCCTGCCCAACGGCAACACACTCATCGCCTGCGCCGACGGGAAAGGCGGCCCGCAAGTCTTTGAAATCACCACCGATGACCGCGTGGTCTGGCGCGTGACCAACGACGACATGCCCGCCGGCGTCGCCCTGAAATTTCTCTGCGGCCTGCAACGCCTTCCCAACGGCAACACCGTGCTCACGAACTGGCTTGGCCACAACCAGCTCGGCAAAGCGCCGGTGGTCATTGAAGTCACGCCGGACAAAAAAGTGCTCTGGACCTACGCCAACCATGCCGAAATAAAAACCGCCTCCAGCATCCAGTTGCTCGACATCCCCGGCGATGCCACGCACGGGGAGATTTGGCATTGAGAGCGCGACAGCGCCGTAGCGCAGGCTGCCAGCCTGCAATCACTCTTTTCGAGATTGCGCGCAAATTCCGCGACTTTGTTATATCCCTCGTTCCCATGTTTCCAACCAAGCCCATCCGCAAACTCATCCGCAAACTCGTCCGCAAGCGCCTCGCATTCGCATTCGCGTTCGCCGCATTGTTCGCCGCGCTCTTTGCAACGGCCCCCGTCCTTCCCGCGCAAAACGCGCAAAACGCGCAAGACGCGCAAGACGCGCAAGACACCATCGTCACCCTGCCCGAACTCGCCGTCCATGACACAACCTCCGCGGCCGCGGCAATCGCGTTGCGCGAACTGCGCGAAATCCCCGGCGGCGTCAGCGTGGTCGACACAGACGCCTTGCGCGGCGCCCGCATGAGCACCCCCGCCGACCTCTTCGCGCTCCAGCCCGGCGTGCTCGTGCTGAGCGCCTTCGGCGGCCTGGACCATCCGCGCTTGAGCATTCGCGGCGCGAGCATCCAGCGCGCCTCCGACCCAAGCGCCGGACGCGGCATCCTCTTCCTGCAGGACGGCTTCCCGATAAACTTCAGCGACGGCAGTTTTGATTTCGTCGAATTTCTCGACCCCACCGTGCTCGACCACGCGTTGATTGCGCGTGGCGGCAACGCCCTCACTCTCGGCGCGACGATGCTCGGCGGCGCGATCAACCTCGTCTCGCCCACCGGCCTCGACGCGCCCGGCGGGCTTGTTCGCGGCGAGGCGGGCAGCCACGGCTACCTGCGCGAACAGTTATCAGTCTCCGCCGTGAAAGGCCGCGCCGACATCCGCTTCAGCGCGTCCGGTTTTTCGCTGGACGGATGGCGCGACTACAATCACCAGGAAGCCGCGCGCGCCCTCCTCAACGCGGGACTCCGCCTCGGCAACGGCTGGAGCAATCGCGTGTATCTTTCCGCGATGCACAGCCGCGTCGAGGTGACGGGCGTGCAAACCCTCGCGCAAATCGCCGCCCGCGACACATCCGCGCTCCCGATGTCCATCGCCGCGCAAATCAGCCGCGACACCTCGCAATACCGGCTCGGCGACCGCCTCTCGCGCCAGTTCCCCGACGGCGGCACGCTCGCCATCGGCGCCGGCATCGCCTACGTGGATTACACCTTCACGCAAGGCACCACCATTACCCGCGCGCGCAATACCGACGCAAACTTCGACGCAAACTGGACAAAGCGCGACACGCTCTTCGGCGCACTCCTCGCGCGCGCCCTGCCCAACACCTTCACCGCTGGCGCGCGCGCCCAGCTCGGACGCCGCGACCAGCAGATTTTTCTCAACGGCAGCGGCGCGCCCCCGAATCTCGGCGGCATCCTCGGCCCGATGTTCGCCGACAACCGCCTGCGCGCCCAAAACGCCACCCTCTGGCTCGACGACCAACTCACGCTCGGGCGCGGCTTCACGCTCATCGCCTCGCTCTCGGCCATGCGCGCCAACCGAATCAACAAAGACCGCTACGCCGCCATCCGCCCCGGCCAGCGCGACGACAGCTCCGACAGCACAAGCACCACCGCGCTCATGCCCCGAATCGGATTCCGCTACGAACATCACGAAAGCGGCGGCAACGGCGCCTTCCAATGGTTCGGCAACATCACGCGCGGCTGCGAACCCCTGACCTGGGACGCGCTCCTCGCAACAATCCCCGGCTCTGGCTCTGGCCAGCAACTCATCGACGGCCCCAATCCGCGCCGCGTGGCCGCGACACGCTACGCGGCCCAGCGTGCCACCACGCTCGAAACCGGAGTGCGCGGAAACACAGGCCGCCTCGCTTACGACGTGACGCTCTACCGCTCCTGGCTGAACGACGAACTCCTGCTCCTCGCAACCGACGCGACAGGCGCCGCCACGCAATTCGGAAACGCAGCCCGCACGATTCATCAAGGAATCGAAGCCGCGCTTGGATATGAGATTTTGAAAACGGGACCGCATTCAATCATCGCCCGCGCGAGCTACACATGGAGCGATTTTTATTTCGCCGGCGACCCCGTCTGGAAAAACAACGCCCTCCCCGTGATAGCGCCGCACTATGCGCAATTTGCGCTCTATTATCACCACAAAACCGGCTGGCACGCCGGCGCGACGCTCACCTGGCAGCCCCGCGGCGCCTGGGCCGATTACGCCAACACCCTGCGCGCCCCCGGCTACGCCGTTGTCGCGCTAAACGCCGGCTACGCTCGCGCGAAAGGCCTGAGTATATTTATCGACGTGCAAAATCTTCTCAACCGCCGCTACGTCACCGGCATGAACGCCGGCGCGGGAACCCTCGCCGGTCAGGACGCCGCCCGCTTTTTCGCCGGAGACCCAATATCGCTCTACGCCGGCGCCGAGTGGCGATGGTAAATCGCGTATGCTGCGTAGCGCAGGCTGCCAGCCTGCTCCGAGTGGCACGAGCTGCCGGCCTGCTGAATCGAACAGTCCGGCCACCGCCTCCGTGGGCTTGCGTAGCGCAGGCTGCCAGCCTGCAAAGTATCGCAGGCTTCCAAGCCTGCTCGATTCGCAAAGCGCAGCCTGCCAGCCTGCTCTACGCCGCTTCGCGCCACAATTCCCTCACTAGGCTTTTTGGCCTATTTTTCGCCTCAATTAAATTTTGCCGCGCCTCGACTTCATTACACTTTTAAGAGGCAGTTTTTCCCGCTGATAAACAACACCGCCTCACCGCTCCACCACTCCTGCATGTCCCGCGCCCTTTTAACCCTTCTCCTCCTTGCGCCACGTGCGCTCGCCGCTCCTTTTTCGCGCCCCTGAATTTTCCCGCCCGCGCCCCGCACTTTTTCAAATCACCAATCAACCAACCAATCAAACAAGCAACAAAACCATGAACACCCGCACCCTCCTCGCCTCCTCCCTCCGCGCCCTCGCCGGCACTGTGCTCGCCGCCACCGCGCTTCTCCTCGCCGCGCCGCTCCACGCGACTGACGTCCTCGGCGACGACACCATCACCGTCATTGATAACACCGGCGCTCCCACGAGCGCCCGCATCACCAGCGGCAGCGTCAGCTACAACATTGATGATGGCGTGACGCTCACCTTCGTCAACGAGGGGCAATACACCGGCAACGGCTCCTTCTACAACTCCACCTCCTCAAACACCGTCCTCACCATCGGGCCTCTCGCGCCTGGCGGCACCGGTCGTTTCGTGTTCGACGGCGGCGGTCTGGGCGTCGTGGGCACTGGCGGCTTGTTTTATCTGGGCAACAACACCCAGACAATCAACCTCACCAACGGCACGATTAAAAACGTCTGGACCTCGGGCACCGCCGGCGGCGTCTTCTGGTCGACAAGCACCGCCGCGCACACTTTCAACATCAACAACGTCACCTTCAGCCACAACAGCATCACCAACACATCAGGTGCTGCGGATGGCGGCGTGTTTTGGGGAACCACCTCGGGCAACTCGGGAAATTTCACCAACGTCATTTTTGAAAGCAACACGGCCAGCGCGACCGGCGGCGCCGCCAGGGGCGGCGTGGCGTATAACAACGGCGGCAAATTGGACTTCGAGGGGGCTTGGTTTAACGGCAACACCGCCTACTCAAACAGTGCCGGCTCGGCGACAGCCAGGGGCGGTGCCATCTATGAGTCGGGCGGCAACGCCACCCTCATCGTCAACGGCGGCACCTTCAGCGGCAACTCCGCCATCGCCACCCACGCCAACGCCACCTCAGCTGCCTCCGGCGGCGCGATTTATCAAGACCGCGGCACGGCCGTCACCATCACGAACATCCTCTTCAACAACAACCACGCCGACAATGACGGCGGCGCCTACGTGAGCGGATTCGATTCCAACGGCCAGCTCGCCACAACCTTCACCAACGTCATCTTCACCAGCAACTCCGCCGCCCGCGGCGGCGCTTGGGCCCTTGCCGGAGCCTCCAACGCCACCGCCGCCTCCGGCGTCATCTTCACCGGCGGCACCTTCATGGGCAACTCCGCTGGCAACGTCGGCGCCGTCACCGATGCCGCCGGCCTCGGCGGCGCCATGTTTATCATGGGCAAAGCCGCCGCCTACATGGCCCCCGTCGCCATCAACGACGTCGCGTTCCTCAACAACACCGCGCAAGGCTCCAGCGGCCTCGGCGGCGCCATTTACATCGACGGAACTGCCGCCGCCACCATCGCCATCACCTCCGCCTCTCCCGACCTCGCCTACACCGGCAACATCGCCTACGGCTCCGGCCCCACCGCCGACGCCTCCAAAGGCGGCTTCGCCTACATCGCCAGCACCGGCATCCTCAACCTCAACGCCGCCGCCACCAAAACCCTCACCATCGGCTCCTCCGCAAACACCGCCGCCGACACCATCATCGGCGCCTCCGGAGCCGCCATCGCCATCAACTCCACCCTCGGCAACACCGGCGCCATCGTCCTCCACGGCGACTCCTCCGCCAACCTCGCCACCGTCACCGTCAACGCCGGCGCCCTCCTCCTCGGCAACGCCAACGCCCGCCTCGGCGGCCCCATCACCGTCAACACCGGCGCCCGCGTCGGCGGCATCGGCGCCTTCGACACCACGCCCACCCTCAACGCCGGCTCCTCCCTCCAAGTCGGCGTCACCGGCCTCGCCGCCGGCAACCTCGCCATCCCCACGCTCTTCCTCGACGGCAACATCTCCCTCAACTACGCCATCGCCTCCGACCTCGCCACCTACAGCACCCTCACCATCGGCAACCTCACCACCAGCGCCGCCGACACCACCATCACCATCAGCCAACTCCTCGCCGCCGACACCACCATCAAACTCTTCGACGCCACCGCGCTCACCGGCGCCCTCGACGCCGACCTCTTCAACCTCAAACTCGGCAACACCCCCATCACCTCCGCCACCTTCTCCATCGTCGGCGGCAACCAACTCTGGCTCACCTTCGGCGCGGACAGCGGCGACACCGGCGGCGGCAACAACATCCTCTCATGGCTCGGCGCCACCACCGGCTGGGCCGACGCCGGCAACTGGAACCTCGCCACCACCACCACCGCCACCACCTTCGCCCCAGGCGACATTGTCATCTTCGACAACACCGCCACCGGCCTCACCGCCCACCTCGCCGACACCGCCACCGCCGCCGCCATCTACGTCAACGGCGACAAAACCTTCCACATCACTGGCGCCGCCCTCGCCACCGACTCCGCTGCCGGCACCCTCTCCGGCGACGCCGCCAACGGCAGACTCGTCCTCGGCCAAACCACCACCGACGGCGCCGCCGCCACCCCCGCCACCTTCACCGGCACCCTCGACCTCACCGGCCAGGACCTCACTGCCACCAACAATTTCAAAGGCGGCGTCGACATCTATTCCGGCAACCTCCTCATCTCCTCCACAGCCCAACTCGGCGCCACCCTCCCCAACCTCCGCTTCCTCGGCACCCCCGCCACCCACGGCGCCCTCGAAATCGCCAGCAACGCAACCGTAACCTTCGACAGCGACAACGGCGCCACGCAACACCTCTCCATCCTCACCGGAAACGCCGGCGCCTTCCTCGTCGACGACAACGCCACCCTCACCTTCTCCAACAATAACTCATCCGCCAGCGGCGCCGCCATTACCCTCGCCGCCGGTGCCACACTTGACCTCCTCACCACCTCCACAGGCGCCGGCTCCGGCGCCTACCTCTTCACCAGCAACTCCACCAACGCCGCCGCCGCCCTCGGCGGCGCCGTCAGCCTCACCGGAGCCAGCACCCGCCTCAACGCCACCAACGCCACCTTCTCCGACAACCACTCCGTCCAAGTCGGCGGCGCCATCAACCTCGCCTCCGGCGCCAACTTCACAGGCACACACCTGGCCTTCACCGGCAACACCGTCTCCGGCGCGGCCACCGCCCAAGGCGGCGCCATCTACGCCAACACCACCGCCACGCTCAACCTCTCCGACGTCGCCTTCACCGGCAACACCGTCGACGCCGCCACCAGCCTCGGCGGCGCGCTCTACCTCGCCAACACCAGCAACATCACCATTCGCGGCTCCATCTTCACCAGCAACACCGCCAGCTCCTCCACCGCCACCAGGGACCAAGGCGGCGGCGCCATCTACATGACAGCCCTCACCGGCGCCAACAACGTCATCATCCAAGACACCGTCTTCACCGGCAACTACTCCTCGAACAGCGGCGGCGCCATCTACGCCAACACCGCCTCCCCCAACCTCACCAACGTCGCATTCCTCAACAACACCGCCGCCATCGCCGGCGGCGCCATCCTCCAATACTCCGGCAACAGCATCACCACCGTCAACACCGGCACCTTCATCGGCAACGCCGTCACCTCCATCAACGCCACCGCCAACGCAAACGCCGGCGGCGGCGCCTTCTTCCAAGACCGCTCCGCCTCCTCCTTCACCAACGTCCTCTTCCGGCAAAACACCTCCGCCAGCGACGGCGGCGCCATCTACCTCTCCGCCGCCAACGGCAACACCGCCTTCACCTCCACCTTCACCAACTTCGACTTCGACGGCAACCTTGCCGGACGCGGCGGCGCCGCCGCCATCACCTACCCCTCCTCGCGCACCAACGGCGCCACCGTCCTCTTCACCAACGGCACCTTCAGCGGCAACAAAGCCGGCGACTTCACCACCACGAACAACACCCTCGCCGGCTCCCCAGGCCTCGGCGGCGCCATCTACTCCGACTACCAAGCCAACAACCTCACCCTCGTTGACACCGTCTTCACCGACAACACCGCCAAAGGAACCATCGGCCAAGGCGGCGCCATCTACCTCGGCAGCAACATCGCCAGCACCATCACCATCAACCTCACCGCCACCGCCGACGACCTGACCTACGCTGGCAACACCGCCTACGGCGCCACCGACACCGCCCTCGCCGCCAACGGCGGCTTCGCCTACCTCGGCGCCCCCACCACCCTCAACCTCAACATCGCCGCCGCCAAAACCCTCACCATCGGCGACTCCGCCGCCCCCGACGCCGACACCATCATCGGCGAAACCGGCGCCCACCTCAACATCAACACCACGGCGGGAGGCGACCCCGCCAACACCGGCGCCCTCATCCTCCACGGCGACTCCTCCGCCAACGCCGCCACCGTCACCATTGCCGCCGGCACCCTCCTCCTCGCCAACCCCGCCGCCGCCCTCGGCGGCCCCATCACCATCGCCGCCGGCGCCCGCGCAGGCGGCCTCGGCACCCTCGGCGCCGCCACCACCGGCCCCGTCACCCTCGCCCCCGCCGCCGCCGGCCTCCAATCCACCCTCCAAGTCGGCTACGACACCACCCCCGCACAAACCCTCGCCATCGCCGGCGACCTCACCCTCGGCGCCGGCTCCATCCTCGACTACACCAACCTCGCCAACCAACTCACCATCGGCGGCAACCTCCAACTCAACGGCCTCTCCACCCTCAACATCTCCGCCACCACCTCCGGCTCCTGGAACCTCATCGACTTCACCACCAGCAACCTCGCCGACGACCTCGCCAACATGACCACCCTCTTCGGCGTCACCTACAACACCACCACCAACCTCCTCGCCGGCACCGACTACCACCTCGGCCTCAACACCAACAACCTCTACATCATCTTTGCCGACACCGTCCTCGCCAACAACATCCTCACCTGGACCGGCGCCAACGGCCCCGCCTGGAACACCACCACCACCAACTGGAAAACCACCGACACCCCCGCCCTCGCCTTCACCCAAGGCGACATCGTCAACTTTGACGACACCCACGCCCCAGCCCCCGCTGGCGCCCCCACCGACATCACCCTTGCCACCTCCGCCACCGCCACCTCCATCTATTTCAGCGGCACCCAATCCTACACCCTCGCCGGCGCCGGCAACCTCGTCACCGACGCCACCTCCGGCACCTGGACACTCGCCGGCGCCGCCGACGGCAAACTCAACCTCGGCGGCATGGCCACCGACGCCGCCGACCCCCAAGCCACCTACGCCCCCGCCTTCACCGGCACCCTCGACCTCACCGGCCTCACCGGCACGAACAACTTCACCGCCGGCATCCGCCTCACCACCGGCGCCCTCCGCGTCCTCAACAACGCCCAACTCGGCGCCACCCTCAACAACTTCATCCTGAACAACGCCGGAGCCGCCACCCCCGCCACCCTCATCGTCGCCGAAAACGGCAACCTCATCATCGACGGCGCCGGCCACCCCGAACTCACCAACCGCCTCCTCCTCCCCGCCAGCACCTCCCTCCTCATCACCCTCGAACAAAGCGCCAGCATGACCTTCACCAACAACGTCAACCTCTCCACCGGCTCGATCACCGACACGCAAGGCGCGGCGATATTTGTCAACCCAGGCGCCTCCCTCACCCTCGCCGCCGCCCCCGACTCCTACTATTACTTCACCAGCAACACCGCCTACGCCCAAGGCGGCATATTCACCGGCTCCGGCAACACCCCCGCCGCGCGCGCCAGCATCGCCATCACCAACGCCGTCTTCAGTAATAATTACAACAACGGCAGCGACATCGTCACCGTCTACCAATCCGACCTCACGCTGACCAACGTCACCTTCACCAGCAACACCACCACGGCCAACAGCGGCGCGATAGGCGTGCGCAACACCGACGCCACCCTCACCGGCACGAACCTCTATTTCTACAACAACTACGGCGCCACCCAAGCCGGCGCCCTCTTCCTCAACAGCACCGCCACCGCCGCCATCACAAGCGCCACCTTCGACACCAACCGCACCGGCGGCAACGGCGGCGCCATCAACAACCAATCCTCCGCCCTCGTCACCCTCACCAACGTCTCCCTCCTCGACAACCGCGCCACCGGCAACGGCGGCGCCATCTACACGCAATCCGGCACCCTCAACTACAACGTCAACAACGCCGCCACCACCCTCGTCGCCGGCAACTACGACAACATCACCACCACCGGCTCCCGCGCCAACGGCATCTCCAACGCCACCAGCGGCACCGCCACCATCAACTTCAACATCGCCCCAGGCTCCACCCTCAACATGCTCGACCCCATCACCAGCGGCAGCCTCACCAGCACCACCAACAACAGAAACACCAACCTCATCGTCACCCTCGACGGCGGCGGCCTCTGGAATCTCGGCGGCGACAACACCTACGCCGTCTACAACAACGGCGCCGCCGACGGCGGCAACGCCAACGCCGGCATGATGAACTTCACCATCACCTCCGGCACCCTCCACCTCCTCCGCGGCGGCATCGACATCTACTCCGACGACGGCAGACGCTACACCACCACCACCGGCAACCTCTCCCTCTCTGCCGCCAACACCAACGCCGCCCGCCGCACCAACTTCACCCTCAACACCCCCGCGACCCTCTCCATCGGCGGCGCCAACACCATCGCCGCCTCCGGCGCCATCACCCTCGCCGCCAACTCCACCCTCACCTTCGACCTCTCCGCCTACGCCACCCTCGGCGGCACCCAAACCGCTGGCGACCCCCTCGGCGTCAACATGCTCACCCTCACCGCCCCCACCATCGACGCCGGCTCCGGCCTCACCCTCAACTTCGGCCTCGACCTCCTCAACGCCGACGCCGGCACCTACAACCTCGTCTACGGCAACAACGGCATCTTCACCACCGCCAACGGCCAGACCAACCTCCTCTTCGGCGCCTCCGGCCTCACCGGCATCGACACCTCCATCTACTCCTACGAAACCGGCATCGACAACAACACCCTCTGGCTAACCATCTCCAACCTCAGCAACCACGTCATCACCTGGCTCGGCGCCACCGACTCCTGGCTCGCCCCCACCGGCAACTGGACCGCCAGCGCCCTCAACACCCCCGCACCCGCCACCTTCATCAGAGGCGACATCATCAACCTCGCCGACACCATCACCGCCCCCGCCATCCCCGACCCCCTCACCACCACCATCAACGTCGACACCACCACCACCGCCACCATCGCCGCCATGTTCGTCAGCGGCACCGCCAGCTACACCATCACCGGCGCCGGCATCACCGCCACCCCCGCCGTCGGCACCTTCACCGGCAGCCCCGCCGCCACCGGCAAACTCACCCTCGGCCAACTCGCCCCCGACGACGCCTCCGCCCCCCTCGACGCCCCCTACACCGGCACCCTCACCCTCGCCAACACCGCCCCCAACAACTTCACCGCCGGCATCGACATCCTCTCCGGCGCCCTCATCGGCAACGCCCAAACCCTCGGCGTCGGCCCCGCTGCCGGCATCCTCGACAACGCCACCCTCACCTTCAACCAAGCCGACACCGCCACCTACGCCTCGGTCATTAGCGGCACCGGCACGCTCAACAAAATCGGCTCCGGCACCCTCACCCTCACCGCCGCCAACACCCTCACCGGCCCCGCCACCATCGACGCCGGCGCCCTCATCCTCGGCAACGCCACCGCCACTCTCGCGTCAAGCAACATCAACATCAACTCCACCGCCCTCCTCGGCGGCATCGGCGCCGCCGGCGGCGCCGTCACCGTCAACTCCGGCGGCGCCCTCATGGCCGGCCTCACGCATAGCGACACCACAACCACCGCCCCCGAAACCCTCGCCATCGCAGGCGCCCTCACCATCAACACCGGCGCCACCCTCCTCTTCGACATCTACAACACCGGCACAAACGACCTCATCAACGCCGCCTCCCTCGCCGTGGTCGGCACCGGCACCATCGACATCAGCAACGCCTATACCGGCACCTACGCCCTCATCAACACCACCGGCGCCATCAACCTCTCCGGCGGCGCCCTCGACATCACCAAAAACGGCGACACCCTCGCCGGCACCCGCATCAACGCCCTCGCCCAAGCCGACACCACCCTCACCAAACTCCTCCTCGAAATCACCGTCACCAACACCATCAACACCTGGACCGGTCTCTCCGGCAACAACTGGAGCACCACCGTCACCAGCTGGACCAACCCCGTCGACAACATCTACTACGACCACGACGCCGTCGCCTTCGACGACACCTCCGCCGCCGCCACCCACGCCATCACCATCGACGCCCCCGTCACCACCGCCGGCATGACCGTGCAGACCAGCAACACCTACACCTTCACCGGCGCCCCCATCGTCACCACCACCGCCGCCACCACCCTCGCCGCGCCCACGCCTGCCACCGGCGCCCTCGCCATCACCGGCAACGGCCTCGTCATCCTCGCCAACGACACCGGCAACGACTTCAGCCAAGGCATCACCATCACCACCGGCACCCTCCAAGGCACCGTTGACACCCTCCATACCACCGCCGGCATCATCACTGACAACGCCACCCTCGTCTTCGACCAAGCCGCTGACGCCACCTACACCGGCACCCTCGCCGGCGCCGGCGCCCTCGTGAAACAAGCCGACGGCAACCTCACCCTCAGCGGCAGCACCGCCCACACCGGCGCGACCACCCTCGCCGCCGGCATCCTCACCCTCGCCAACGCCAACCAAATCGCCGCCAGCACCACCGTCACCCTCCTCGCCACCGGCACCCTCGCCACCGACGCGAACAACCAAACCCTCAACCACCTCAACGGCGCCGGTGCCATCAACGGCGCCGCCACCGGCACCCTCACCCTCGCCAACACCACCAACTCCACCACCTATTCCGGCATCATCACCGGCGCCCCCATCATCAAAACCGGCGCGCAAACCCTCACCCTCACCGGCAGCAACGCCGACACCGCCCTCACCATCGCCGCCGGCGCCATCCAACTCGGCGACGGCTCCAACTCCGCCGCCGGCAGCGTCAACGGCCCCATCACCATCGCCGCCACCGCCACCCTCGCCCTCGACCACGGCAACACCAACACCACCCTCGCCAACACCCTCGCCGGCAACGGCCTCATCGACAAACTCGCCACCGACACCGCCACCCTCACCCTCACCGCCAACAACTCCGCCTTCACTGGCACCACCACCATCAACGCCGGCGCCCTCGTCCTCGCCCCCGCTTCCGCCCTCGGTGGCCAGACCAACCTCTCCCCCGACACCACCCTCGCCGGCTCCGGCACCCTCGACAACCTCACCACCCACGGCTCCGCCACCATCACCATCGGCGCCCTCAACTCCACGGCGGGAGGCGCCCCCGAAACCCTCTGGCTCACCGGCACCCTCACCCTCGCCGGCCCCACCACCCTCAACTACGACCTCATGGCCTCCGGCACCGGCGACCGCATCAACGCCGCCGGCGGCCTCGTCCGCACCGGCACCGACACCCTCGCCATCACCACCAACAACTCCCTCAGCGGCACCTACACCCTCATCACCGCCGCCAACCTCACCCCCACCGCCACCAACAACCTCCTCGGCGCCCCCAACACCGCCCGCACCACCAGCCACTTCATCGTGGACAACAACAACCTCAACCTCGTCATCGCCACCAACAACATCGCCGGCCTCATCTGGGACGGCACCAACGGCAGCACATGGAAAAACGCCACCCCCAACTGGAAAACTGACGACGGCCAATTCCTCGACGGCGACTCCGTCATCTTCGACGACACCCGCGCCGGCGCCAACCTCGTCGCCATCGACGCCTCCGGCGTCCTCGCCACCGGCATGACCGTCACCACCACCGCCGCCGGCGCCTACACCTTCACCGGCGGCGCCATCACGACCAACACCACCATGAACAGCACCGCCACCGGCGCCCTCGTCAACGGCGCCCTCACCCTCACCGCCAGCAACGCCGGCCTCGTCATCCTGAATAACAGCGCCAACACCTTCGCCAACGGCATCTACATCCTCGGCGGCACCCTCCAAGGCAACGACCAAACCCTCGGCGCCCCCGCCGGCATCACCAACAACGCCACCCTCGTCTTCAGCCAAAGCACCGCCGCCACCTACTCGACCGCCATCACCGGCACCGGCGCCCTCGTGAAAACCGCCACTGGCGCCCTCACCCTCGACAACGCCGCCAACACCTACACCGGCGGCCTCACCGTCCAGCAAGGCGCCCTCACCCTCCTCAACAGCGGCACCGCCACCCAAGGCGCCATCGCCATCGCTGGGAACGCCAATCTCCTGATTGGCTCCGCCTCCGCCTACACCATCTCCAACACCCTCACCGGCTCCGGCCTCCTCAGCATCGCCCTCACCGCCCCCACCGGCGCGGTGAACTTCACCACCGCCGCCGGCAACGCCTTCACCGGCACCGTCGCCCTCGGCGCCAGCACCTTCACCCTCGCCGCCGACAACACCACCGCCCTCACCCGCGCCACCCTCCAACTCAACACCGGCAACACCACCACCATCGCCACCGGCACCCAAACCATTGGCGCCCTCACCCTCAACGGCGGCCTCCTCAGCTTCAGCACCACCATCCCCGCCGACCGCGCCGCCGCCGGCATCATCAACGCCACGGCGGGAAGCGGCGCCCTCACCCTAACCACCGGCACCATCCAAATCACCCCGCCCCCCGCGCCCACCCCCGACACCCTCGCCACCAGCCTCTTCCAACAAGCCAGCCCCGCCGGCGCCCTCGACAACCTCATCAAAGCCACCACCGTCACCGGCACCGCCGGCAACCTCAAACTCATCGACCAAACCGGTGCCCCCCTGTCAGCCACCGCCACCGCCGCCATCACCCAAGCCGGCGCCGCCGTCGCCACCGGCACCTACGGCTACGCCCTGACCAACAGCGCCACCACCCTCGACCTCAACTACCGCCTCACCGCCCTCACCATCGCCACCAGCGCCACCCTCGCCCTCGCCCCCGCCGTCGGCGACCCCGCCACCATCAGTGCCACCATCAGCGGCGCTGGCAACCTCGCCATCACCAACACAACCACCACCCCCCTCACCCTTGCCGCCAGCAACAACTACACCGGCGCCACCACCATCACCACCGGCTCGGTCCTCGCCGGCGCCGCCAACGCCCTCGGCAACACCAACGCCCTCACCCTCGCCACTCCCGACGCCGCCCTCAACCTCGGCGCGAACACCCAAACCGTCGGCACCCTCACCACCGCCGCCAACTCCACCCTCAACCTCGGCACAGGCGCGCTCACCGTGAACAACGGCGGCGACATTGCCGGCACCCTCGCCGGCGCCGGCGCCCTCAACCTCCTTGGAGGCACGACCACCGTATCGTCCGCCAACCCCGCCGCCACCTTCACCACCACCATTGCCCCCAACGCCACCGCCACCCTCCGCGACACCGCCGCCCTCGGCGCCGGCACCATCAACCTCGCCGCCCCCACCAGCGTGCTCAACGTCACCAACGCCACCACCGGCACCCTCGCCAACCCCCTCACCGGCTCCGGCGCCCTCAACCTCGCCGGCACCGGCACCACCACCATCGCTACCGCCAACCCCAACTACACCGGCGCCACCACCATCACCGCCCCCGTCACCGCCGCCAACGCCGCCGCCCTCGGCGCCGGCCCCATCGCTGTCAACGGCGCATCCGCCACCCTCACCTACACCGCCACCGGAACAATCGCCAACAACATCACCGGCGCCAACGGCACCCTCAACCTCGCCGCCACCACCGGCGTGACCACCCTCGCCGGCAACAACACCATCACCACCATCAACGCCCTCCCAGGCTCCAACATCACCGCCGCCACCGCCGCCTCCCTCAACTCCACCAACCTCGCCATCAACGCCGCCAACGTCACCCTCACCCAAAACGCCACCACCCTCGGCAACGTGAAAATGCTCGGCAGCAGCACCCTCGGCTTCACAAAAGGCCCCCTCGGCGCCGCCATCTACAACACCGCCACCTTCGCCAGCCTCACCTCCGACAACACCGGCGCGACCCTCCTCTTCAACACCGACATCGGCAACCAACTCAACGACACCTTCGTCATCACCGGCTCGAACACCGGCGCCTTCACCGCCGTCCTCAACAACACCGGCACCACCCGCCCCGCAGGCAGCGTGAACATGACCCTCATCACCAACCCCGCCGGCAGCACCGCCACCTACACCGGCAGCGGCAAACTCGACCTCGGCGGCGCCACCTCTTACAACTACGCCATCAACAACGCCACCGGCGGCGGCAACGTGACCCTCGACATCACCCAAGGCTCCTCCCTCACCCCCCCAGGCGCCGCCATCGCCGCCGCCGCCGGCGCGATGCCCCTGACCTGGTTTGCCGAACTCGACACCCTTGAAAAACGCCTCGGCGACCTCCACCTCGACAGCCACCGCGAAACCGCCGGCTTCAACACCTGGGCCCGTGCCTACACCCAACGCATCAACGTCAACGGCGACCAAACCCTCAACACCGCCGGCGTCCGCCGCGCCCCCTTCAACGAAACCCTCTGGGGCACGGAAGTCGGCGCCGACTACGGCGCGCGCTCCGCCTACGGCCAGTCCGCCTACATCGGCGCCTATGCCGGCTACGGCGCCTCCGACCGTAACGTCGCCAACCTCGCCACCACCGGCAACATCACCAGCTCCTATGCTGGCCTCTACGCGACCCTCTCCAACGAAAACGGCCTCTATGTCGACATGACCGGCAAATACAACCGCTTCAAAAACAGCACCGGCGTGGGCGATTACAACAACAGCGCGCTCGGCCTCTCCATGGAAGTCGGCAAACAAATCGCCCTTGGCAAAAACTGGCGCCTGACCCCCAACATCCAGGCCGCCCTCGCGCAAATCACCGCCCAGACCTACACCGCCTACGACAGCAACGCCCAGCCCATGTCGGTGACCCTTGCCTCGACGACGAGCCGCCAACTCCGCCTCGGCGCGCGCGCCGCATACAAACTGGTGACGAAAACCGGCGCGCAAGTGAACCCCTACGTGAAAATGTCCCTGGCGCGTCAATGGACAGACGGAGGCGTGATAACCGTTGCCGGTGACGACAACACCTACCAACCCCTGCTAGCTGGCAACCGCCTTGAAGCCGGCCTCGGCGTGAACTGGCAAGTGATGCAAGTCCTGCAAGTCTACATTGATTACGAAGCCGCTTGGGCGCGCGACTACACCAAACCCTACGGCTTTACCCTAGGCGTCAACTACGCCTGGTAAGTATCGCAGACTTCCAAGTCTGCTTTCACGTCCGGCTATCACGCCGACTGCGTTCGAACAACCAAGCAGGCTTGGAAGCCCGTGATACTGCACTCCCGCGGCAAACGAATGCGCCAATGTTGTTTTGAAAATGCTCTCTCGTGCGCAAATTGACATGCGACCGTCAGACAAGCAATGTCACTGAGCGAATGAAAGCCATAGTGACCATGTTCGCGATTCTCGTGCTCGCGACTTCTGCCATCCCCGCGCCCCGCATCCAAGCCGCGCCCGCATGGCTCCCCGTCGAAAAATCCGACCTCGACGCCAGCGCCTCGAAAATCGATCCGGATGCCAGCGCCGAAATTCTCTACCGGCTTGAGGAAATCGACGACAAGGCCGAAAACAGCATCACCTACCGCTCCTATCAGAGAATCAAAGTCTACAACGAAAAAGGCGTCCCCGAACTCAACAAAATCGACATCAACTCTTCCGACACCGCCAAACTCAAAAACGTCAGCGCCCGCGTCATCAAACCCGATGGCTCCATCGTCAACATCGAGCAAAAAGATTTTTATACCCGCGACATCGTGCGGCAAGGCAGGCAAAGCCTGAAAGTCACCTCATTCGCATTTCCCAGTCTCACTGCCGGCTGCATTATCGAATGGCAGAGCGAATCCGTTTCCAAGGAGGCGATCTACGCCCAGCGCGTCGTCTTTCAAGGCGCCATGCCCACGCGCCTGTTCCGCGTGCGTTACCGCCCCTATCCGGTGCCCGGGGGCAAATTCGAAAACGTGTTCAACAACTGCCGCCCGGCAACCGCCAAACTTGGCAAGGATCATTACTACACGATTGAAATGACCGGCATCCCCGCGCTCAAAACCGAACCACTCATGCCGCCCGTCGACCAAGTGCAGCAATGGGCGATGTTCTACATGTCAACGCCCTTCATGTCCATCGGAGGCATTTTCAACGACCAGATAATGACGCCCCTGGGTGAAAGCGTTGAGAGGTTCGCCCGTCCCCTGAAAAAATCGAGAACGCGCGACCCGATAAAAGCCAAGGCCGACGAACTCACCGCGGGCGTGACTGGCGACCGCGAAAAACTCGCGCGCATCCACGACTTCTGCCGCTCCAGCATCCGAAACACCGCGCGCGAATCCTCCGGCTTCACCCGCGACGAACTGGACAAACTCAAGGAAAGCGACCTCGCTTCCCAAGTCCTCGAATACGGTTATGGCACGCGCTATGAAATCACCGCCCTGTTCATCGCCCTCGCGCGCGCCGCCGGCTACAACGCTTGGATCGCCCTTTGCAGCGACCGCAGCGAACGCATTTTTTCGATGCGCTTCCTCATGATTTCAATCCCCACCGACCTCATCGCCTGCGTGACGCTCGGCCAGAACGAATACTATTACGATCCCGCCAGCGTTTATTTGCCCGCCGAGAAACTTCACTGGTTCAACCAAGGCACCGGAGTTTGCTGCTACCGGCGCGACACCATGATCACCCAAGTGGCAAAGGGCGCGAACGGAACCGTGGTCATCAAGCAAATCCCCGATGACCCGCGCGCCCCCCTGAACCCGCGCTGGAGCAACACCGCCTCCGGCACAGCTGCCGACGCCCAGCGCAAACGCACCGGCACATTCCGCCTCGATGCCGACGGCACGCTCGAAGGCGACGTGCGCCTGGAGCCGCGCGGCCAATACGAAGTTGCCGCCAAGAACCGCTACGACAGCGAAACCGCCGAAGCCCGCGCCGCCTCCGTCCGCGACGACATACTCGAACGCCTGCCCAACGCCGAAGTCACCGACATCACCGTGCGCAATGCCAGCTCGCCGCTCGACCCCATCGCCATCACCTACCACATACGCGTGCCCGGTTACGCCGAAACAACCGGCCAGCGCATGTTTTTTCAACCCGCGTTTTTCCAGAAAAACACACCCGCCATGTTCACCGCCGCCGAGCGCACGCACCCCGTTTATCTGCAATACCCATGGTCCGAGGACGACGACGTCTCAATCACGATGCCCGAAGGATACACCATTGAGGAAATGAGCCGGATAGAACCCACGCCGAAATCAAACACCTACTCATACAATCTGGAACTTTCCGTGCGCGCGTCCACGCGGACGATACTGTTCAAGCGCGAGTTCGCCTTTAATTTCAAGCAAGTCGAACGTTCCGGATACGAGCAGCTCAAGGTGATTTTTGACGGCCTGCATGCGCTAGACAGCACGACAATCACCCTCAAGCGAACCAAATAAAGGCCGAAAATGAGACTTCCGCTCCTCGCCTTCGCCCTATTCGCAACCCTCGCTCCGCGCGCCGCCGGCGCCACCGCCACGCCCATCACAGGTGAGAAGCGCGTCATCATGCAGCTCACCTCCATATTTGAAAACAGCACGACAGAGTTGCGCTATGACTATTGCGAAAACATTCACGACCGGCGCGGCTACACCTTTGGCTTTGCCGGATTCACCAGCGGCACCTACGACGGCGCCGAATTGCTCAAGGAATACCTTCGCCTCAAGCCCGACAACAACCCCCTCGCCAAATACCTGCCTGCCTTCGAAGCCATCGACAAAGCCCCGCACGATTCCGAAGGCCGCAACCCCGACACTCGCGGCTTGGATGGATTTCCCGAAGCCATAAAAACCTGCGCCACCGACCCGCTTTTCCGGCAAGCCCAGCACAACATCGCCGACAAACTCTACTGGGCTCCCTCGCAAAAAGAAGCGGCGAACCTCGGCGTGAAACATGCCATCACACGCGGCCAGCTCTACGACGCCTACATCAACCACGGCGAGGACGGCGCGCTAAAACTGGCAGGAACCGCCACCAAAAACGCCGGAGGCTCGCCGAAGGACGGCACTGACGAAAAACAATGGCTTGCCGCCTTCCTCGAAGCGCGCCTCGCGGTATTGAAAGCCGACAAAACATGGGCCGAGTCCGTTGACCGGGTGCGCGTGTATCAAAAACTTCTCGCATCAGGGAATGTGGATTTGAAGCCCCCCATATCCGTCACCTGCTACGGAGACAGCTTCACGCTGAAGTAAACCGCGTTCGTATCAACCTGCGCTACGGTGCTGCGCTCAGCACTTCTTGTAGAGCGCGCCGAAATTCGCGCACGCCCGAAAATCCGCCCCTTCCGGGCACGCGGTTCCGAACGCCGCCCATGTGCTCGGACGAAACACTTTCGCATCCTCAACATTGTGCATGTAAACCGGAATGCGAAGCATCGAGGCGAGGGTTATCAGCTTCGCGCCGATGTGCCCGTAGCTGATGCTGCCGTGATTCGCGCCCCAATTATTCATCACACTATAAACATCCGTGAACGCCCCTTTGCCGGTGAGTCGCGGCGCGAACCATGTCGTCGGCCATGTCCAGTCCGTGCGCTGGTCGAGCGTGAAGTGCACCTTCTCAGGCAACTCCACCGACCAGCCTTCCGCGATTTGAAAGACCGGCCCCTGGCCTTTCACGAAATTCAACCGGCACATCGTCATGGGCATTCCGCCTTTGGTGAGGAATTTCGACGACCAGCCGCCGCCGGGAAAATATTCCGTGACGGACGGATGCCATGTCGTGGCGGCGAGGCATTTCGCGGCTTCGTCCTTGGTGATTTCCCAGTAAGGTTTAATCGCGGGCTTGCCGTCGGCGTTGTTTTGCTGGCCGCTGCCGTCGAGCGTGGCCGCGCCGGAATTGATGAGGTGCAGGATGCCGTCTTTCGCGTTGCCCGCGAGGGTGTGGCCGGTGACGCGCTTCACGGAATCGGGACTCCAGTAGGTGCGCACGTCGGCGAAAATCTGCGCCGTGTTCGTGAGCAAATAACCGAGAAGCATCGAAATGCCATTCAACGAATCGTTTTCCGTGGCAACCATGAGCGGGGCGCGAATGCCATTCCAATCAAAGGACGAATTCAAGATGGCCTCCATGAAATCGCCGTTCGGATTGCCGTCAGTCCACTGACGCTGGCCTTGGAAACCGGCAAGGATGGCGTTGCGACCAAGCGCCTCCTCGAAGAATCCGGCTTCGTGGAGCGCGGGGTTGCCGGTCATGATGTCGCGGACAATCATCGCCATCTTGACGGATTCCTCCCATTCGAGATCGAGGTGTTCGCGCGTGCGGATGCCTGCGCCGGTGTTCTTGTCTTTGCCCTCCTTGCAGTTATCGCGCACCCACTTGATGGCGCGCGCGTATTCTTTTTTGTCGTAAATGCCTTTGTCGATGCGGCGGCGCACTTCGGACATGTCGAGGCTTTCAACGCGCATTCCCAGGAAATCTTCAAAGAGGTTGTGGTTCGCGATGGAGCCGGCGATGCCCATCGAGGTGCCGCCGACCGAAGCGTAGGATTTACCGCGCATGAGCGCGACTGCGAGGCCGGCTTGTGCGAAGGTGAGGAGTTTTTCGCGCACGTCGTCGGGCAGTTCCGTGTCGGCGGCTTCGCGCACGTCGTGGCCGTAGATACCAAACGCGGGCAGCCCTTTTTGCGAGTGGGCGGCGAGGACGGCGGCGAGATAAACCGCGCCGGGGCGCTCGGTGCCGTTGAAGCCGAAGACGGCCTTGGGCGTGTGCGGGTCCATGTCCATCGTTTCGGAGCCGTAGCACCAGCAGGGAGTCACGGTGATGGAGACGCCGACATTTTCAGCGCGGAATTTCTCGGCGCAAGCGGCGGCCTCGGCAACGCCGCCGATGGTGGTGTCGGCGATGACGCATTCGACTTTTTTGCCGGTCGGGTAGCGCAAGTTGTCACTGATGAGTCTGGCGACGGTTTTGGCGATGGCCATCGTTTGTTTTTCGAGCGATTCGCGGACGCCGCGGCGGCGCCCGTCGATTGTCGGGCGGATGCCGATTTTAGGAAGGGTTTGGAATGCAACGGGAGTTTTAGCCATGGTGATTTGTGTGTGGTTGGTTGGTGACTGGTTGGTGGTTTATGCGGGAAAGGAAGGCGGAGTTGTCGAGAAGCTGGGCGTCGGTGAAGTTTTCGCGCGGGTCGATCATGCCGAGGGATTTTCGGATGGCGATGAGATCGCGTATTTGTTGCGCGGTTATCGGGCGCAAGCCCGCGCCGAGGGTCGTGGCGATGGCGATGGTTTTGCAGTAGGACTCGGTGTTTTCCATTTTCCAATAGGCTTCTTCGATGTGGCCGCCCCATGTGATGACGCCGTGGTTGAGCATGAGAATGGAGTCGTGGTTGACGGCGGCTTGCCCAACGGCGTCGGCGATGCCAGGGCTGCCGGGGGTCGCGTAGTCGGCAAGTCCGATTTGGCCGAGGAAGACTTCGGCTTCGGAAGCCATGCCGGCGGGCGGTTTCAGTCCGGCGACGGCGAAGGCGGTGGCGTAGGCGGGATGCGCGTGGCAAGTGGCGCGGGCCGCGGGTTGCCGCTTGTAGATGGCGAGATGCGTGAGGCATTCGCTGGTGCGTTTATATTTTCCGGCGAGTTGTTTTCCGTCGCCGTCAACGAGCGCGATGGTGTCGGGCGTCATGAAGCCTTTGGAGATGAGGGTTTGCGTGGTGAGATAGAGATTGTCGCCGACGCGGATGGTCATGTTGCCGCCGTTGCCGTCGGTGTATTCGCGTTCCCACATGCGGCGCCCCATGTCGCAGATGCGTTGCTTGAGTGCGCGGATTTTCGGGGAGTCAAAAAATTTCCGAATGGCGGCGGGCGTCTTCGGATCGGAGCCGGGGCACCATTGGAAGGCGTAGTCGGGCAGTATCGGTGCGTTGTTTTTTTTCATGTGGAGAAAAGTGGTTGCTGGCCGGAGTCCTGCGTCCTGAGTCCGGAGTCCTGACTCCGCCCCCGCGCGAAACTCCGCAAGCGGAAAACTATCGCGGATAATTTGCCGCGCCGCGGCGTGGCTTGGAATATCCCCGAGCGCGAGGGCTTGCAGCAGGATGTTGCCAATCGCGGTTGCCTCGACAGGCCCGGCGAGAACGGTGCGCCGCGTGGCGGCGGCGATGAGTTGGTTGAGCAGGGCGTTCTGCGAGCCGCCGCCGACGATGTGAAGGGTGTTTATTTTTTTCGCGGTGAGTTTTTCAATGGCCGCGAGATTATGTTCATAGTGCAGCGCGAGCGAGTCGAGGGCCGCGCGGATGGTTTCGCCGTGGGAGCGGGGAACATGCTGGCCGGTTTCGCGGGCGTAGTCGGCGATTTTTCGCGGCATGTCGCAGGTGACGCCGAAGCGGGGATCGTCGGGATTGACAAGGGTGCGGTGGTGTTCGGATTGCGCGGCGAGTTGCGCGAGTTCGGCGTAGGTGTAGTCGGTTCCGGCGGCGGCCCAGACGCGGCGGCATTCTTGAATGAGCCACATGCCGATGATGGTTTTTAAAAAAAGCGCGGTGTGGTTGCAGCCGGTTTCGTTGGTGAAGTCGGCGGCGAGGACATCGGGGGTGATGATGGGTTTTTCGAGTTCAACGCCGAGGAGCGACCAAGTGCCGGAGGAGAGATAAGCCCAATCGCCGGTGGCGCTGGCGGGGACGGCGAAGATGGCGGCCTCGGTATCGTGCGAGCAGGTGGCGACGACGGGAGTGTTGACAGGCAGCCGTGTTTTTTCGGCGGCGGCGCGAGTAATCTTTCGGGCAAGAATCGTGGCCGGAGGGACGATTTCGGGGAGGAGTTTTTCGGGCAGGCCAATGGCGGCGGCAAGGGTGCGCGACCAATCGCGGGCGACGGGATTGTAGAGTTGGGTGGTGGAGGCGAGCGATTCCTCGATGGCGGGGCGCCCGGAGAGAAGGAAGTTAATGTAGTCGGCGATGCAAAGAAAACGGGCGGCGTTGGCGGGAATGGTGCGGTCGTGGATATCGGCTTCGAGTTGGTAAAGAGTATTGAAGTTGAGAAATTGGAGGCCGGTTTCCGCAAAAATTTTCTCGCAAGGAACTTTTTTGAGAGTGCGGGCGAGAGCGGCAGCGTTGCGTTCGTCGCGGTAGTGGCGGGGTTGGGCGAGGAGGTTTCCGGCAGCGTCGAGCCAGACATAATCGACGCCCCACGAGTCGGCGGAGATGGAGCGCAGGGAAATTTTTCCGGCGGCGATTTGCCGGAGTCCTTTGAAAATTTCGGAGGTGATGCGGTCAATGTCCCAGCGATAGGAGCCGTCGGGCGCGCGATGCCCGCCGGTGGAAAATCGGTGGCGTTCGGCAAGAGTGAGCTTTCCGTTTTCAAGTGTGCCGACGATGATGCGCCCTGATTCGGCGCCGAGGTCGATGGCAGCGTAATGGGCGGGAGATGTTCGGTTTTGGTTCACCGCGAGGAGGGAAAGAATATTCAGAACACCAGCGGCATTTCGCCAAATCCAAAACGAAAATTTCATTAGTCTTATAAGCCTATTTTCGGAGTGGATTGAGGTTTTCCTTTCATCCTCCACCTTTCACACTCCGCTCCTCATGTTACGCACCGGCATACTCAATCCCGCCCTGCTCGATCTCGTTGCGCGCACGCGCCACACAAACACGCTCGTCATCGCCGACCGTGGCTTCCCGTTTTGGCCGCAAATCGAAAGCGTTGACATCAGCCTCGTGGACAACATTCCCACCGTCTTGCAAGTGCTCGATGCGCTCCTTCCGAATTTCGTCATCGGCAAGGCTTGGATGGCGCGCGAGTTCAAGGAGCACAATTCCCCGAACGCGCTCGCCAGGCTCACCACCCGTCTTGGAGACACGCCGCTGATGTTCGAGCCGCATGTGGATTTCAAGAAACGCGTCCCCAACGCCATCGGCCTAATCCGCACCGGCGACACTACGCAATACGCCAACATTATTTTGGAGTCTGCGTAGGGCCAACCAATCTCAACTGCGCCAAAAATTGCTTCTTCCCACTTTTGTGTGGGTAGCAGGCTGAAAAGCAGCTAAGGAAAGAAGGTTTATGGAAGTTGAAGAACACTATGCGAAATTACTGCGACTGCCGCCTCCGTGGGAAGTGCTCAAG